>Ga0172379_10000495_pt1 | contig 97953 bp, 90 predicted proteins | sample GrowelOW334metaG_FD_119756 | JGI IMG/M metagenome (GOLD analysis project Ga0172379, IMG submission 119756) | Groundwater microbial communities from an aquifer near a municipal landfill in Southern Ontario, Canada - Groundwater well OW334 metaG | ecosystem: Environmental > Aquatic > Deep...
AAATAAAAATTATCAAGGTTTACTTGATAGGGTTTCCCCATTCGGAAATCTCCGGATCAAAGGTAGCTAAGCACCTCCCCGAAGCTTATCGCAGCAACGCCACGTCCTTCATCGCCTCTTAAAATCAAGGCATCCACCGTACGCCCTTAAATTTCCTGTTAAGAAATTTACAAACCACATTTACTCTGTCCAACTTGGACAAAGAAAGTAAAGAATAACATTCTCTTTCACGACCGCTCGCTACTTGAAAAACTTTCTTTACTTGTTCCTGTTTCCCCCGACAAAAAGACCCTACGCATACAGGCTGCATGCTATAAGATGGAGAACAGGAATTTAGTTGTCAAAGTGTCATTCGTTCTGGTAAAGAAAAAACCGCCTTTCGGGCGGCCAACAGACAAAAGAAAGCCTGCTTAAAACCGCCTTTTTAAACTGTTTTTCTTGATATTCATACTGATTAAAAGAGTATATATTAAAGCCTAAAATAAGTCAACCCGGTAGTGAGATTTTGCGAAACCTCAAAAGAGGCTTATTTTATATATCGCAAAATTCTACTACCGGGTCAAATAGCCTTCAATATGTGAGGTGTTTATAACTTGTGGATAGGAAAATTTTTATAGTTTATATGACTAATTTGCTTTCCCAGAAAAAATTAAAAAAGTCATACTGCATGGACAAGTAAAAGGCTCATTAGGGTTTTCATTTATTTCTGTTGATTTATAAGAAAGTATGATATATTCATTATTTTTTGTATAAGCCCAAGTAGAGCTACCTGCTCCATCAGCTTGGTATTTATTACTGCTAGTCCAACCTAAAGGTAAAAGTTTGTCTTCGTAATATTTTCCAAACGACGTGCCAAATTTATAATATTGACTATCTGATATATTTTTTGAGTCTACTTTAAATCCTGAGAGATGCAACCCAAATAAAGTTGTTGCTGTAGCAACTTCAGTATTCCAAGATAAATTTGGATACAAAGGATATACATCTGAAATCAAATTTTGTTTTGGTATTTGTGTAAAATTTACAAATTTAAGACTCGTGAGAATTTGGTTAAAAATCTCTTCACTTTTTTCAGACGAAATAACTCCAGGTACAGCTAAAACTTTTGCTCGAGATTCTAGTGTTGCTACTCCAGAAAGCATTTGAATCATTGATTTTTTTACTATTAAAGTTTTACTATCTGAAACTGGAAAATAATAAGTTGTATCACCACACCCTTCAACTCCTTCATATATTGAATAGCCATTTAAAGAACCTATTTTTGATGAATCAATGTACCCTGGAGAAACCAAAAGTTTTCCATTTGAAAAGTTTTCTGCTGGTATATAACTTGACTCAGATTTTACTGTTTCAATAAGCGGTTTATTAGAAACTCTAAAAGAAACACCAAAATCTACAAGATCTTTAGAAATAACACCATCCCCTTTCATATCACATCCACCATCAATATTCTCGAAGGGGATAGAATGACTTAAAGATACCACTTGAGCATTTTCACTTACTGATATATTAGAAGGATACTTAAATTCAAATTGACTATTTTTAAAAATTTTTAAATCTGACTGAGTTGAATTATCTTGACTTTGATCTCCCACCGGCTGAACATTATTCGAGTCTGTATATCTTGGTACATAATTACTTTGTGTCCCTAAATAATATGCTCCACCACCTATAGCTAGCACAGCTATTATTGCTATAACGAGAGCTATTGGTGCAAAACCTTTGTTATTTTTCATAAAATTTAATTTAGATTATTAATTCTTCTAATAATTATGGTAAACATTGTTGATACATTGCAGTTATATTGGTTCCACTTATATCGAAATAAGCTGTCTCCCAAAATTTCCAATCTGTAATTTTTAATGGCCCCCCTATTCTGTATTGATTCTCTAATTTTGCTCTGACCATATCATTCTGAATTTTAGTAATAAAATCTGATATATTTGAAACAACATCTGCTGACACAATCCCACAATTATAAGCTTTGGTATTTGATGTTACACTGAGAGTCCTAATCTTAGAATTTTGGTTAATAAAAAAATCTCCAGCTGGTCCACCAACCCCTGGTAAAAAGTTAGGATTTTGGCTTAATAAGTCAACATCTAGTATCCATTTATTATTACCATTAGCTGTTATCGATTTTATAGCACCAGGTTGGAATTTAAAAATTTCTGTTGAAGAGTTCTCATTAAAAGAAACTATATTACTATCTATTAAAACAAACGAAGTCACTAAGTCATTAAATACTTTTAAATCTTTATCGTATTGAGCTTGGCTCCCAGAATTGAAATTAAGACTATACTGTCTCCCATTGTATAAAAATGCATAACCTTCATCTAAAGAACCTTTCCCATACCAGACTCGTAAATTTTTTCCTCCAATATTCATATTATTAATTTTCGCTAATCTTTCTTGTATTTCACTCACAGGTAATCCATATTTATTCCCATCTTTATACATATCATCAATGGTAGAATATTTAATTCCATGAGTAACCTGTACATCAATAATTGAACCCTTCGATTCCATTTCAAAATCACTTCCTTGTTTTACAGCACCTTTCATATTAGCTATCTGAAAATTATTAAACATTGGTGGAGTACCCTGTCTATCTTCAGGAAGACGTGTTTCTACAGGTGAATTAGAATCACTAGTTATAATCCAATTTGACCGATAATTTATTGAATATCCTGCACTTGTATTTTTAAAAATTTTAAAATCTGACTGAGTTGAATTATCTTGACTTTGATCTCCCACTGGCTGAACATTATTCGAGTCTGTGTATTTTGACACATAATTACTTTGAGTCCTTACATAATACGCCCCACCACCTATGGCTAAAACAGCTAATATTGCTAATACGAGAGCTATTGGTGCAAAACCTTTGTTATTTTTCATAAATTTTATAATCTAAAAAACCTTTATTTCTAATACTTTAAGTATACTCCAAAATAAAGGTCCGACCTCCTCTAGTTATCCACAAACAAAAAACAGACATAACGTCTGTTTTTTGTTAAAAATCTTAAAAATTTAATTTTTATCCTCTATGTGACATTTCTTCACCCAATTTTGCAATCAATCGTGCTGCTGCATCTTTGCCACCCAAGCCGAAAGCTAAAGCACCACCGACTGCGAGCATGCCGATTATTCCAGCAAAGAGAGTACTCATATACCCTTCTGCAACACCGAGCTGGCCTAATGCGATGATGAAAGCAAAAATCCAAACAGTATACTTAACAAGAGAGCCAAGCATATTTGTTGATTTCAAATTCATTGCACGTGATCCAGCCATGACAGTTTTTGAAAGAAAATCTGCAACGATTGTAGCGATTATCAATACAAAGGCAGCTACTATAACTCTTGGCAAGAATCCAAGTACATCATCTTTTAAGAAGGAAGCAATATAATCCAAACCAACTAAATTAAGAGAAGGTAGAAGGAAAATGATAATGATAAACCATTTTACTAACTCACCTACAAAGTGACCAGAATTCAAATTCATCCCTGCTTTTCTAAAAAAATCATCTGCTCCAATAGAACGGAAAAGAGAGTCTATTTTTAATGCACCAAAAACATGTTCAAATGCTTTTGCGATAAGAGAACCCAAGATCCAACCGACAATAAAAAATATAATTGCTAAAATAAGTTTTGGAGCGAATTGAATAAACCCCCACCACAAACTTTGTAGTGATGCATTAAAAACATCACCCCATGTTAACCAAATGTTACTCATAATAAATAATCCTTTTGCCAAAAGCAAAATTAAGCTTAAGGCTAAATTAATAATAAATACTTTTTAAAGTTTCGACCTTTTAAAAGTTCTTTATTACATTATATCAATTTTTAGGACTTTTTTAAAGCCTGTGTGGATAACTCTTTAGCTTGAAAAATGACTTCATGAGGGAAATCAAGTATATCCCTTACGAGTTTGTCATACATATCTAATCTATAATTAAACTCTTTCGTATCAAAAATAGCATATGAAAGCTCAGTGCCTATTTCAGCTTCGAGTTTGCGTACCTCTTCCTCTATTTTACCTCTCTTTAATTTATCCCCTACGATCAACATATCTACTCGAGTATCTTTATTTTTAATAAAAATACCGGAAAGCAATAAAAGTTTGACTTTTCCAACTTTCTTAAAACTATCTAAAATTGTTTTTTTATCTAAACTATCAGAACTAATAAGAAGTTTATCTAGCTCTCTCGCATATTTAAAAAGAGGGTTAAAAGACCAACCATTTGCATGTTTTTTAATAAAATCAACGGAAGCCAAAAGTCTAATTTCCTTACCTGCTGTGTCAGGGTTTACACGACTTCTTTTGATAATACTTTTTCTATTAAAAATATCCTTAGAATTAATCAAGAAAAGCCTCATTATTTTCACTCTTGCAGGACTACCCAATATTTTCCCTAGAATTTCCATATGTGTCTTATAATACTACCTTTTTCTGAAAAAACAAGAAAAAAAAGACCCGAATATACACAGACGTCGGACATCTGGTTCCCAGGTGTCCGACGTCTGTTTTATGCTTTTTAAAAGCTAATTATTTAAGCTCGATTTTACCTCCTGCTGTTTCAATCTTTTTCTTGATATCTTCAGCTTCAGCTTTTTTCATCCCATCCTTCAAAGTCACTGGGGCGCCATCAACTAAATCTTTAGCCTCCTTCAAACCAAGACCCAAGACTTCTTTAACGACTTTCATGACAGCTATTTTCTGTTCACCAGCAGAAGCTAGAACAACAGTAAATGAATCCTTTTCTTCTACTGCCTCAGTTGCTCCAGCTAGAGGACCCGCTGCTGCGACAGCAGCTGCAGAAACTCCAAACTTTTCTTCTATCGCCTTTACGAGATCGTTCAATTCTAGAACTGAAGCGCTCTCAAGGTCTTTCATAAATGCATCAAATTTTGACATAATAATTTTTTGTTAATTAATAATTTATTTTTTCTTAGCAACTTCGTTAACTGCTATAGCTAAACGTTGCATAGGAGATTTGAGTAAAAATGCAATTTTAGAAAGCAACACTTCCCTTGAAGGGATGGTAGCAATTTCCATCATTTTTTCTTTACCTACAAATTTCCCTTCGAAAATTCCTCCTAAAATTTCTAGAATACCTTTATGTGCCTTCTGAAAATTATAAATTTCACGAGAAGAAGCAACTTCATCTTTTGAATACGCCATAGCTACTTCGCCAGAAAGTTCAGGAATCTCCCCTTCTGCTTTTTTAGCTAATGCACGTTTCAATAAAGTTTTTCTAGATACTTTATAATCTACTCCTTGATTTCTTAATTCTCTACGAAGAATAGTCTCATCGCTCACCTTCATACCATGAAAGTTTACGAATACGACAGACAAAGATTCCTTGATTGCTTTCTCAAGATTCTTTATCATTTCTTCTTTTTTTGATTTTAATAACATAATTATATTTTTTATTTTCCAATAAAAAAACGGCTTTCGCCGCAAGTTTTCCTCTGTCAAAAGACAGAATATCGACCCACTAAATAGGATTTACTTACCCCACTTTTGCGGAGTAAACCTATCTTCTTTGCGGTATATACAGAGTAGCACAAACATCAAACTAAATCAAATTCCCCTTCACCAGGTGGAGGGAAACTGAAGATAAATCTTTATTTAACAACCTCGATTGGAACACCTGCATTTTGTGAATTTTCACTTTCATCAAAACTGTTCACCAAATAAACACCAATAAGCCCTAAAATAATCATCCCTGCAAATATCAACAAAGTCTTAAAAAAGTGTGAAGTCATCATCTTTTTATTATAGCATGAACTTATCCTCTCCTAAACCAGGTTTAGGAGGAATTTTTTAAGTTGGAATATTCACATTAATAACATAAGGAGACAAATAATCCCAAAATTCATTACCTGCCAAATCTTTCATATGCACTTTTATTTTATAACTAGTTCCACTCTGTAATGACTCTCCTTTCAACTCCCCATTCCAAGTCTTAGTACAAGTATTCGTACCATCGACACAAGTGGCTCCAGAATAAAAGATCTTATAAATATTTGTATCAGAATTTTGTTTCTCTATTTCAATAGAAACCCAATCTACATTTTCACTAGCAGCCAAAACAAAAGAAAGTGGCTCTGTAAGTGGATTAGTCGTAATATCTCCAACGACACCATTAAATATATAGCTCGTAATTGAAGGAGCTGTGACATCTGGAACAGGATCAGGGGTTGGTTCTGGAAGTGGATCCGGTACTGGGTCAGGAGTTGGATCTGGAGTTGGATCAGGAGTTGGATCAGGTACAGGGTCTGGAGTTGGTTCTGGGATTGGATCCGGTACTGGGTCTGGAGCAGGGCAATATAAAAGTGGATCATAGACTGGGAAAGGCTGTATCATCATGCTTCCTCCCCCAGTACGTCCATCTGGTGAATCATACGGAATACCATACCAATCTCCAGATGGGAACGTCTGGAAATTGTTAAAAGACCCATCCCAACCAACCCACATTTTTTCATTTACATTAGCGACATCTGTATGGCCAGTAGCAGCGACGACACTATTGTGAGAGATGGTATACGTATACCCAGCAGGGTCCCACTGAATAGTAACATCATAAGTCAAACCATTCGTATTGTTCTGCGGATTATTTTCTAAACCTGACAAAATCATATCAGTAGATTCAAATCCTTTTTGAGGGTCATGATTAAAAATCCCTCTTTGTAAACATTGCGAACACCAAAATCCTCCTGAATACGCTTGAATTTTAAACTGTTCTTTTAAATATTTATTCACATAAGTATCAGACCAATCATACATATTTGAACCATTAAATGCCCAAACTTGCCAATCTTTTCCATCACCATTATTTGTCCCAAAAGATTTATTAGCAACATAAGTATATGTAGATGGAACTACTCCAAAATACAAAGCACCTTTTTCTGGAATGCGTATAACATTTCCTGCACTGTTTATAGCCGTAAAATAATAATCATATTCACCTGTATCATATAAGATATTGTTAGTAATATATGATTCTCCATTTACAAAATTTCCATCACTTAAAATATCTTCACTTTGCAACATTTTCTCTAATTCAATTTCAGGAAAAGAAATATCGGTAACTGTATTTAAAACGTGAAGCTTTACATTTTGTGGTGCATTGTTATTTTTATCTATGTAATTAACTTTAAAAGTAAACTCCGTTAAATTTGTTCTCCCACGTGTTGGACTAATACCAGTACCTACATGTGAATCTTTGTTCGGCAAAGAAAGTGATGAAATATCTGAGACAGATTGCCCTTTATAAACTGGAAAAGGTTTCATTATCATACTCCCTCCTCCCTCACGACTCATGGGTGAACCATAAGGGATACCATACCAATCACCCGACGGAAATGTTTGAAAGTTGTTGAACGATCCATCCCAACCAACCCATAAATTATCATTCATCCCACTAACATCCGTGTGCCCTGTCGAATCAATCACAGAATCATGAGAGATAGTATATGTATAACCAGTAGCATCCCATTGAATCAATACGTCATATGTAAAACCGTTCATATTATTTTGTGGGTTACTTTCAAGCCCACCCATAGAAATAAGATCTGAGGGTTCAAAACCATTTTGCGGGTTGTGTTTAAAAATCCCACGTTGCAAACATTGCGAACACCAGAATCCTCCCGTATAACTTTGAATTTTAAATTGTTCACGCAAATAATTGTTTACATACGTATCTGTCCAATCATACATATTCGAACCGTTAAATGCCCAAACTTGCCAATTACGGCCATCGCCATTATTTTTTCCAAAAGAACTTTTCGCAATATATTTTTTTGAAGCGACAGTAACTGTACGAGTAAACGTAGAAATATTTCCTGCAACATCAGATACTGTATATGTGATAACATAATCCCCATTCTGAGTCGTATCCACAGTGCCAGTTGTTTGGACCGTAAGCGTTCCATCAATGTTGTCTAGAGCAGTAGCTCCAGCATCTGTATATGTAGAACCCCTTATGACTGCTTCATGGCTGTCTCCTAAAATAGTGATAACGGGAGGAATGACATCAGGCACAACGACTGGAGGAATTACTTCCGGTACAGGGTCTGGTGTCGGATCTAGTACAGGATCAGGAACTGGATCAGGAGTAGGGTCTGGAGTTGGATCAGGAGTTGGATCAGGTACAGGGTCTGGTGTTGGTTCTGGGATTGGATCCGGGACAGGATCGGGTGTCGGATCTGAGAGTACTGGGTCTGGGTCGGGTATAGGATCAGGAATTACATCCACATCTCTTTGCGGCGTCACTTCAGGTTCTGGTATTGAAACATTTGAACCTCCACCACCTCCTACATTTCCTCCTCCACCACCATGATATATAGTGTTAGAAACAACTGGAATATTAGGAATAAAAATTTGAGGAATATTATTTATAACTTCTTCTTTTTTATTTAAGTCTAAAACTGGTTCAGTTATTATTTTATCGGATTTTTCTAAATCTACTGAAGCGAGAGCTAATTTATTTGCCGATGATGAATTATCTTTCGTTGATTCTTGTATAACGGGAAGTATCGTCGTCAAACTATTTGCTTCGGGTAAACTCCCAATCACATTCGCAGATAAACCAGAAAAAACATTCCCAATTGCTAGACTAGCACTTCGTATTCCACTCCCTATCGTCGCACCGACATTATACACACCATTTGCAATATATTTAGCAGTACTTTTTGTACTATTTATAACAAAATCAGCAGAAGCCAAAACCGCTCCTTGCACTTTGTGAAAAGCGGTAAGTTTTTGTGGAGAAATACAAGTTTCTTGTGATGATTGTTCATCATTATTTTGAAGTTTATTTAAAGATGTTTTTATGTCAGAAATAATTCTATCTCCTTGATATTTTAAATAAACATCCGAAAAACTATGCCCATTCCCATCACTAGATTGAAGTGGTATGTGAATATTCGGCGGTAAAATTTTAATAAAACGTGCCACCATCGTCGCGATCACATTGTCTGTATCAGAAGTTAAATATTGTCCTCCTCCTGCTACACGGTTCGCGGGACTTCCGACACCATAGACACCGATAGATTGGCTCGGAACTCCACCTTGTTGTGAAGCAATTTTATCGTAAAAATTATTTGCATAAAAGTTCCCTTGAGAATGACCGAAAAGAAGAAGCTTTTGCGTTGTCACTTTTTGACTTGCATCATTTAGCATCTCAATAAGATCATAATCAGATTTTTCATCAAAAAGCCCTTGCTGCACAGCATCAATTAAATCTTTCACACCAGAAAGATGGGTAGGATTGTAGAGATAATTTACTGTAATAGTTTCATTATTAAAATTCGGTGGTAATTTATATTTTAAGGCAAATGCATTTAACTTTGCACCATTTTCGTCCGTGAATATACCATTTATAGTAGTAACCGTATAACCTTTCGAGGTGCATAATTCACTTGCCGAAACACTTTTAAAACAAATTAAAAATAGCAAAACCACAACAAGAATATAAGATATCCTTTTTTTCATACAAATATTTAGTTAACTCTTAATTAATCTGATAATAAACTAACATCAACATCACAACCTGATTGTAATTTAAAACTCCCTACATTCTTATCGAAGTTTATTTTTAAATCTTTTCTTTCTTTTGTATTGAGTTGCAAATTCTCAACAAAATTACGATATAATTCAATTTTTTGTAAGTCACCATCACCTTTTAAAACAATTCTCCCAATACAATCATAAGAACGTGATTCATTTTCTGCTACTGCTGTCGCTGTCTCTTTACTAATGTCTAATTGCCCTGTTTCAATCTGAAGTACCAACGCATACTGCAAAAGAACTGCGCGAGTTTTGGCAGAATTTGGATACTCCTTAAAAACCGCAAGCTCGACGTCATCACGAATGCCATTGTTGTTTGCATCTATCCCCTCTACAGTCTTGCCAGCTTCTTCTCCTGGGTCCGGTGGAAGATTCTTCCCTAACACATCATCCATAGTAAGTTTAGTATTATGAATTTTTTCTACTTGCGCATTTGTTTTTGCTTCACTATTGCGATAGATCACACGTCCAATAATTAAAATTAAAAATAGTCCAAGTAAAATTAAAAAAGTAAATTTTAATATTTTCATTTTTTGCATTTCCAAATTATATTATTAAAATAAATTAATCAAAAGAAAAAGTGTGGAGAACCCTACAGACGTTGGACGTCTGGGACTTATCCACACTCCCAGACGTCCAACGTCTGGGAGAAAAATTACTTGCAATTTTTTTATAATGTTAGACATCAATAGAAAAATCTTCTTTTAGAAAAATAGGAAATTGTTCTCTTTGTTCTCTAACTAAAGAAGCTACTTTTAAACATTCCTCTTTAAAATTTAAATTATCACCATAAAATTCAAGGAGGATAGCTGCTTCTTTTTTAGAAACTATCTTAAAATTCATTCTCTCATATTCTTTATCACTAGATACAATCAGACAACTTTTCTCAGGTGGTATATCATGAATCATGTAATTGACATTTACATAAGGAAAAACCTTTAAAAAATACTGTTCGTCACTTATCAAATTAGATTTAAATCTACCTTGGAATAGTGCCCCACTGCGATGATGTACTTCATTGAAGTATTTTGTATACCCACCCAACAATCTTTTTAGAAATTCAGAAATACCTCCATCTATCTCTTGTTTTAGAACAAAATGAAAATGATTTGGGTTAAAACAATAGCAAACAATAGAAACTAAAACGTTTTGCTCTCCCATACATACGATACCCGATTTATCCCTAATACTCCCTATTGGTTTAATTGTATTAAACTTCTTTACACTTAAAACAAAACGATCTATATCTTTTTTGGTTGTAAAAATGTCTCTTTTATCAACACCCCTATTAAAAATATGATAATACTGATCAGTTACGAGAGGATTTTTTCTCATAATAAATTAAGATTTCCAGACGTTGGACGTCTGGAAATCTTTTTAAAATATTTTAAATTAAATTATAAATGTAATTTAATTATTATCTCACAACACAAAAATTTTACCCTTCCTTCTGTGGATAAACCTACAGACGTTGGACGTCTGGGACTTATCCACAACCCCAGACGTCCAACGTCTGGGAAAGAATAAAACAAACCAGCCCCAGACGTTTTACGTCTGGGGCTGGTTAAATTTACTTTTTAAAATTAAATTCTAAAAGATAAATTATCTATTGAGCTTGAGAATTCATCATCTGTTTCGTCATAGGACCAACAAGACCATCGGATACTAAACCATTAGCAGCTTGCCATTGTTTGATAACTGCGATCGTCTTTGGACCTAATTTGCCATCGAGAACCAAACCAAGATTTAGTTTAGCATTTAAGAATTTTTGTAATTCTATGACAGCAGCACCTTGACTTCCATTTTTCAAAACAGCCGTTCCAAAATTGTAAGTCGTAGGAGGTGTGACGGTCGTCACATGATTCCCAACACAAGAAGCTCCCGTTGATGTACTGAAGCCAGTTGCTCTATTCCCACATCCTGGAATTTGAAGTGTCTCATTATTAACACATGCTGCTCCAGTGGATGTATTAAACAAATTCCCTGCTGAACATCCTGGAGTTACAGCTGGTGGAACTACTGGAGTTGTATCTGGAGTTGTATCTGGAGTTGTATCTGGAGTTGTATCTGGAGTTGTAGTAACTGTAATAGGTTCATCTGAATCACTTGTAGTTTTACCAAGAGCAATGGTTATCATACCATCAGCTGCAGTAGTAAAGTATGTATTATTTGTATGTGTCGCAACTGGACTTGTAGAACCTGTTGAACCCCATGTACCTTTCTTTTGATAGGCTGTACCAAAATAAAGTTTATTCGCAGTATAAGTATTTGCAGTTGCTAAACTTAAAGTTCCTGCTGTTATGGTAAGGGTTCGACCTATAGCAAGACTAGTTGCTGTAGCAGCTTTTATACCACTACCAGAAAGTCCTAGGTTACTATAAGTATTAGGAGTTCCAGCAAGAGCTGCATTTATTGTTTGCCCTGTCCCTCTGTAATTAACAGTGTTTCCTGCTGTTGAAACATTTAAGTTGGTAATTGCAGAAAGACCATCAATATTTAAAATACCAGTAGCACCGTTAACAAATCCAGTCCCTGCTCCAGATAAAGCTGTCGTAGCTGTAACCGTACCACTATTGTTTAATGTTCCAGCAATAGTAAGTAATGTTAATACTGTCAATGTACCAGAGTTAGAACATACTCCAGAAACACTTACACTTGGAATGGCTAATGTTCCAGAGAGAGCACATGTCGCAGAAGAAAATGTGTGAACACCAGTAGTATTTGGAGTAGCAGTGAATGTACCAGTATTTGCTAAATTCCCTGCGAAAGTAATAGCAACAGCCACTGCTCCTTCAGTCCATGTACCAACATTTGATACATTTCCTGTAAAAGTTTTAAGACCTGTTGCGCTTAAAAAGTTTATTGTCGCTCCACTAGCAATTGTAGTGGTTCCTGTGACAGTTAAGACAGAATCAGCCGTAGCAAGAGTACCAGCAGCTACACTAAGGCCTCCAGCACCGATGTTTACAGTACTACCTGTTAAAGTTGTATTACTATTTAAAGTAACAAGACCTGTAAAAGTTTTAGTACCACTAGTGAATGATAATGTTCCTGTAGTAGCTACTGTAGTAGTACCAGTAACATTAAATGTATAAGTCGATGTGTCAAGGGTTCCAGTAGTTACAAGAAGATTTCCACCGATAGTAACAGTGCTACCAGTTGGAGTAACTGTATTTCCCGTACCAGCAATAGTAACATTGTTGTATGTAGTATAAGCACCCATTGCTTGTGCACCAGTTCCATTAAAAGTAATAGTACTACCAGTACCAGTAAATGTCCCACCAGCTGTAAAATCACCACCAACAGCAACAAGACTATTTGTAGCATTAAATACTGATGCTGCCCCAAGAGTCAAATTTGTACCAACATTGATATGACTAATACCCGTAGAAACTAATGAACTTTGAGCATTTGCAGCAAGAGTAATAGCAGCAGAAGTTGTTATCGTTCCAGTACTTATTGTAACTTGAGAAATTCTTGTTGCTGCCCCTCCTGTAATAGCTAAGTTTTGAGCCAATAATGTAGCATTACCAACAGCAAGAGTAGTTGTAGCAGAATCTCCTGTCGGAGTAGCAACGGTTACAGTTCCCGTGGCTGTAAGTGTAGTACTTGCTCCAGACATAGTAAGAGCTGTTGTTGAAACTCCATCGTTTATTGTAAGATTTACAATTGATGTTGCCACTGGAGTTGATGACAAAGTAACAAGGTGTCCTGAAGCAATAACTACAGAATCTCCAGTTTGAGGAGGATTACCCCCTACCCAAGTAAGACCTGCATTCCAATCACCACCAGAAGCTGAAGTGACTGTTGCTGCTTCTGCTTTACCTGTAAACAAAGCTAAAGCAAAAACAAACATTCCGACTGAAAGAAAAACATTTTTTAAATTAAACTTCATAATTTTTTTCCGTAAAAACGGATAATTAATAATAATTAATAATAATAATTTTTAAAGACAATAAACGTATCACCATCAAGACGACCTTCAATGGTAATTTATACATCTATTATAGAACTAAAACAATAAATATGATAACAAGTAAACTGTGGATATCTTTTTATATAAATAACCAAACAAAAAACCACCCCCGTCGGGGTGGTTTTTTGAATACTTTTTAAGGCGTATTAACCATAACTAATCTTAAATCTTAGATTCTAAACTCTAATTAAAGAGCATAGTCACTTATTGCAGCTGCAGAAACAGGTGAGATAAAGTCAGTTAGATTAATTGTGTAGAACTTAGCAGCAGTAGCATCTGCTGGATCCCAGTTAATCGAACCAAGCTTTATTTGGTAGTAACCATCACCATCTGTACCTGTTGTATCAAGACTTAATGTAGCTGTCAAATGGAAACGACGAGTAGCTCCTTCTTTAACCATAAAGTCGGTTGTACTATCGTCTGTTGTTGCTCCATCAGCTGTGAGAATAGATGTTGGGCCAACAGCATAGTTAGCCACTGCTTGATCTACTATAGAACCATTTTTAGCAATATAGTAAACAACACCTTGTCCTGCTCCAGTTGGCAAAGAAGCTATTGTAGTGTCAAATAATGCACTTTTATCAATATATACATCTTCACCGATAGCGGTAATATCAAAGTTGATAACCCCTGTATAAGAATCAGTCAATGTAGCAGTATCAGGAGATACCTGTCTTGTGCCAGTTGCAGATACTAAAGTAGCAACCATTCCCTTTGTATAGAATGTTTGGATATTACCAGTTGCAGAACCTGTTCTATCACCAGTAAGTACAGTATCACCACCTTCTGTTGTCTCAACAAGAACCTTTGTTACATCAGTAAGATCTGCACCCAAGAATGAGAGCTTCAAATTGTCTGCTTGGTCAAAGATAGCAGCACCTGAAGTTGTTGCAAGTGCTTTCATTGTTGCCTTAACTGTAAAGACTGTAGTCGTATCTTTCTCAAGAGTAAGACCAGAAATATCAGAGAAAATAACTGTTCCAGCCGTTTCTTTATTAGCATAATCCCATGACGTTGAGGTTGATGGGTCTGAATCTGCTACGGCAATCGAATCTGTTCCTTTAAAGAGTTCCCAACTATTTACCATTTCAACCATACCATCAGAATCCCCGGTTGAAGTTGCAGCAAATCGAAGTTTTGTAATATCCATAGCACCACCTGTTGCCTTCAAACTAAAGGTAAGCATTGGTACAACTGTTGTACCTGTTTCACTTAATGTGACAACTCCAGTTGTAGGATTACCTGATGCTGTAGCAAGTTTAAGTGCTAGGTCACCTGAACTAACAACACTTGAGAAAGCAATTAATTCAGAAACAATAGTTGAATCTGTCAAAATGGCACCTGTCGCATCATTATAACGTACACTAACAGTAGCTACTGTCCAGTCTAAACCTGCACTATGTTGATCTGTTGAATCAATAGTACTATTAGCTGTTACTTCAACAACTAATGTTATTTTCTGACCAGCTTTTACTATTACTCCTGAAAGTGGGATAGAACCACTGTATGTATTATTAGAGGTATCTCTTGTGAAGTTACTTGTAGAAAGTGATCCAACTTTAGTTGAACCCATATATATAGCAACATCACTCATATAACGATCTAATCGGTAAGAACCAGATCCACCATTCGCAGCATGTGTAAATTTAAGCTTTAAAGATGTAAGATTCAAATCTGAACCATTATCAGCTTTAACCTCAAATGCGAGAACCTTTGCGGAATCACCTTCATTTACTTCCTCATCATTATAAACTGAAAGTTTTGTTAAAGCAGAAATATTTCCTGCTCCGCCAGTTACTGTTCCAGTTGTTGAATCACACTTTACGCCAGTTGTTGAACTGTATCCTACAGCTGATGTACAGCCTGCTGGATAAGTCGTAACTGTTGAACATGATAAACCTGTTGTTGTACTGTATCCTGCTGCTGATGTACAGCCTGCTGGATAATTACCAGTAACAGCACCATTACATGCCAAACCAGTTACTGAACTGAATCCTACGGTTGATGTACAACCTGGTAAGAAAGCACTAGCTGGAGCACCAGCATTGATTTGAGCGACAGCGGAAGCTCTGGACATTGCGCCTAGAACACCGTCAGCTGCTAAACCTCTGGAACCCTGCCAAGCTTTAGCTTGAACTTCAGATAATGGTCCGAATTTTCCATCCTCAACTAATTGAGCGGTGGTACTGTAACCATTAAGAAATCTCTGCCAAATTAATGCAGCTTGTCCTGAACTACCTGCGCGAACTGTAGCCGCATACTGAATATCAGCTGCTGTTACAATCGCTTGCTGAGCATTAGCTTTAGGTACAAGAGCGACAGCTCCTGCAACCAAAACTGCTACTAGCATAACTCCTAAAAGAAATTTTGATTTTAATAATTTACTCATAATTTTTTACTACGCCATTAATTAGTTTCGACAAAACTAAAAGCGTATTTTTCTATCATTATTTTTTTATTCACCTATAACTTTTAAAAATTAATAATGCGGTAAATAAATTTAATAATGAACAGATTTAAACTAAACGAAAACAAAACTATTTCAACAAATTTATTTCGTTAAAATATTCACTAAATCAGAAATATATTTCTCATTTAGTTATTTAGTTTTCAATGACCTTTCTTTTACCCATACAAATTTTTGACCTTTGATGGGCTTGCTCTCCTTCAAGATTTTTTCGACGAAATCGTGAATGAAAACAAATAACATTTGCGAACACAGAACACACTTTACAGTGAGCAATCTGTGTACACCCAAACATTATAATATATAGCTCTAGGCTAGAGCAATAGACTATGTGGATAACCCCGAACAAAAGCCAAAGGCTTCGTACGAAGCAGGTTCCTTTTTGAGAGAAAACCTGTATAATCCATACATCTATATTCTCATAATTTTAATCAAAAAGCAACCTAAATAGACCCTATAATTAAAGTAGACGTTTGACACTAGATAAAAGTACAAAAAATATCCATAAAAATCACTAAATTAACTATCTTAAAAAGCATTGCGCAGGCGGGTAGCCGAGCATAGCAATTCGCCAACAGGCGAATATGCGTGGTTTTTAAAATAGATAATTTAGTGATTTTTCTGATTTAAAAAGTATTGACTCCAACGTTTCTCTCCAGTTTTCTTAAGGACATTGTCTTTTACCATGGAAACTAATTCACGTTGTAAAGTTTTCTCTCCGACTTCTTCATTGACACCTTGAAGTGCAACTGCTATGTCTCTTATACTCATTCCATCTGGCTTTTGTCCTAAAACTTTTATTATTGAATCCCTCCTCCCTTTCTTTATTAATCCCCTATCTTCGCTAAAGCTTCGAAGGGCAGATCCATGCTCAACTTTATTTAAAGCATTCATTAATGTACTTCCCTTTTGGACACCAATTCTAGTTGACTGTCCTTTATAAAGTGATGGGTTATGTCCTTTAGAAAAATCCTTTTCCTTATCAGACAAAGACACCTGAGGTGTCTCTAAAAATCCTTCAAGCCATAGATTGTTTCTGGAAGTAAATTCTTGAATAGATAGTTTCAACTCCTCAAACTCCTTTCTTAGGATATTGGAGTTCATTTCAGATATCATCCTAATGTCAAAAGAAATACTTAAAAAGGACAGGATTGAGACAATCTTTTCATTAAGTCCGTTAAGGTTTCCTCTCTGTCCTGAAGCTGTGTCTGATAAAATTTCTACACCCAATGTCCTTAATTTGAGACGAATGGGTTCGTCCTTTTCCATAGTGTCTGTGACCATGTAGAGAGCAGTAATAAGCTTATTTATTTTAGTATAAGGTAAAGGGCTATACATATTGGGAGTGTCTATATCATATGAAGTCAAAGACCTTGATACAGTGTCTCTTATAGAACCTTTTGGAGAGTCTTTTAGGTTTTTATTTTCACCTAACATGCTGTCCATTATATATAGGACAAAAGAAAATGCAAGTCCATTTTAAAAGATTTTCAGCAAGTGTAGCCTTTAAAATGCACACATAAAATAAAGCTTTATTTTTGCTCTGCTCGTCGTTCAAGAAAATAATAAATGGAATACCATTTTTATTTTCTAAACTCCTGCGCAAGGCATTTAAAATGCTACACTTGCTGAAAATATCCACAATCAAAATCCCTTAAAAACATTAGCCTTGTTTTTCTTTAAAAATTTTTGATAAAGTATTATGTTTTTGGAGCTGGTCTGGGGCTCTGCCTCGAGGACCCGAGAAAAATATAAACTTTATCAAAAATTTTTTATTATAAAGTGAATTTAACTTAAATGATAAAAAGTGATAAAATGAACATATGGCAAAAAATGACAAACAGAAAAAGCAAAAAGGTAATAATGGAAATAAAGAATTTTTTAACAAATTAAAAACTGAAACAAAGCACGGAATTTGGGCAATTCTTTTTTTTGTTTTAGCAATATTTTTTTTAATGTCAATGTTCTCTTCTGCAGGAAAAGCTGGCAATTTTGTTTATGACTTTTTAAATTATTTCCTTGGTATCGGATATATTCTTCTTCCTATCCTTTTCATACTACTTGGATCTTCTTTTCTGAAATCAGAAACTCCAAATATCGGATGGACACGCTCCATAAGTGGAACGATGTTCCTACTCTCAAGTCTCGGCATGATAGATGTCGTTTCTTCAGAGCATGCGGGAGGATTCTTGGGAAGGATTTTATCGACTCCACTCGTCGCATTGTTCGACGTCTATGCTAGTATAATTTTCCTTGGAGCAATCTTGATCATCTCCATTCTTGTGATGTTTGATGCTAGACTCGATCTCGGTCCATCTTTGAAAAAGATCTGGGGACTTCTCATGAAAAAAAAAGATTTGTCTCTCAATACATTAAATGAAAATGAAATAAAAGAGGTAGAAAAATCTATGCCGGAGGAAGAGGAGGACACAAAAGAAAAAGTAAAAAAAGTTTTAGGAATAAATAAAAAAGAGGAAGAAGAGGAGGAAGAGATGCCGATTAGAAAAAGAAAAGGTGGACTCGTATCCACTTATGTCCCTCCCCCGCTCTCATTACTAGAAGAGGATCAGGGTAAACCAAATACGGGAGACATCAAAGCTAATGCGAATATCATCAAACGCACTCTCGCAAACTTTGGCATTGAAGTCGAGATGGACGAGATAACCATCGGGCCTACAGTGACACGTTACGCATTGAAACCAGCCGAGGGGGTGAAGCTCTCACGTATAGTAGGATTGCAAAATGACTTAGCACTATCTCTCGCAGCACATCCTATCCGTATCGAAGCTCCTATCCCCGGCAAGTCACTCGTCGGTATTGAGATACCAAATAAATCGAAATCCATAGTCGGGCTAGCCACACTACTTGCAGATAGTAAGTTTCAAAATTCTTCAAAGCCTCTCACTGTGGCACTCGGTCGCGAAATTTCTGGTAAGGCACTTTTTGGAAACCTCGCAAAAATGCCACATTGCCTTGTGGCAGGTACGACTGGATCTGGAAAATCGGTGACAATACATTCTATGATCGCTTCCCTTCTCTACAGAAACGGACCAGACGATTTGAAGCTAATTTTGATAGATCCAAAACGTGTTGAGCTCACTCTTTACAACAACATTCCTCACCTACTCACACCTGTAATAACTGAAGCTAAAAAAACAATCCTTGCCCTAAAATGGGCTGCTAGAGAAATGGATCGCCGTTATGACATATTAGAAGCAGAATCTGTACGAGACATTGAGTCTTATCACACCAACATATTTGGCAAAAATCCTAAAAAGACCAAAACCGACGATAATGGTGTAAAAACTGAAGTAGATGCAGATCGTTTGCCATACATTGTCATTATAATAGACGAATTAGCAGATATTATGAGCTCTTACCCAAGAGAACTCGAATCCGCAATCGTCCGTCTCGCACAAATGTCTAGGGCTGTAGGCATACATTTGATTCTTTCTACTCAACGTCCAGAAGTGAATGTCATCACCGGGCTCATTAAGGCAAACATTCCTGCTCGTATCGCTTTAAAAGTATCTTCACAGATAGACTCACGTACAATCCTCGATGCTGGTGGAGCAGAAAAACTCTTAGGTGCTGGTGATATGCTTTATTCCTCAGGAGAAGCTCAGCCAGAACGTTTACAAAGCGCATTCATATCGGAAACAGAAGTCAAAAAAGTTGTTAAATATTTAGTAGATGCATATAAAGATGAAATATCCGATGAAATATCTCTAACGACAGGATCAATATCTGCTGATAAAAGCATTTTTGAAAGTACACTAGAAGATGAGGACAATGATGATGACGATGAAATGTATGAGGAAGCTAGACTCTGTGTGATAGAGGCAGGAAAAGCATCAACTTCATATCTTCAAAGAAAATTAAAACTTGGCTATGCTCGTGCGGCTCGACTTATGGATAAACTCGAAGAGCGTGGAGTGATAAGTGCAGGTGATGGTGCCAAACCAAGAGAAGTATTAGAAAAAATTGAACATGATGAAAATGGAGACAACCTGGTCCAGTAAAAAAATATTAAAAATAGGAGCTTTATTGATTTTGTCGCTTTTTATTATTTTTTATGCTTTTTTTATATCAAGAGATTTGATTTTCGGTGTAAAAATAAAAAACGTAAATATAACAGATGGAGCTAAAATGACAAATAATGTCGTCCAAATAACAGGAAATGCTAAAAATGCTGTGAGTTTAACGTTAAATGACAGAGCCATATCAGTAGATCAACAAGGAAATTTCAACGAGACAATAGCCCTACTTTCAGGCTATAATATAGTGACCCTTTATGCTCGTGATGAGTTTGGGAATAGTGACGAAAAAGATTATAAATTAATGTATTAATTAAATGATTCTTCTTTTTTAAAGGTCCTCGGTTCCCTGGGTCCCCTACCCCAGCCAGACCATTTAAAAAAGTAAAATCATTCAATTAATAAAAAGCAAACAATATGCAAAAGAAAAAAGAGAAAAAGGAAGATAAGACAATGGGTGTATCAATGCTTGATGACACAATAAAAGCGATACAAGCAAAATTCGGAGAAGGATCTATCATGAAGCTTGGTGATTCACCAAAAGTAGATATAAATACAATACCGACGGGTTCCATCGGACTCGATATGGCACTCGGTGTCGGAGGTATACCTCGCGGAAGAATTATTGAGATATTTGGCCCCGAATCTTCTGGTAAGACTACCCTTTCCCTTCACATAGTGGCCGAAGCACAAAAGCTTGGAGGTGTCTGCGCATACATAGATGCTGAACATGCTATGGATCCAGAGTACACAAGAAAACTCGGAGTCAACATCGATAATCTATTAATCTCTCAACCAGATACAGGTGAACAAGCACTTGAAATAGTAGAAAGTCTCGTGCGAACAGGGAAAATCGACGTCGTCGTCGTGGACTCTGTCGCTGCCCTCACCCCAAAAGATGAAATCGAGGGAGATATGGGAGCATATCATGTAGGTAAACAAGCCAGACTCATGTCCCAAGCACTTCGTAAACTCACAGCTATCGTTTCTAGAAGCAAAACCGTCGTTATTTTTATCAATCAAATAAGAATGCAAATAGGAGTGATGTTTGGCAACCCTGAAACAACTCCAGGAGGAAAAGCTCTCAAGTTCTACACTTCTGTCAGACTTGATATACGAAAAATAGCTCAAATTAAAAAAGGAGAAGATATCGTCGGAAGTCGTACACGCGTAAAAGTAGTCAAAAATAAAGTCGCTGCGCCTTTCAAACAAACAGAATTTGATATTATCTATAACGAAGGAATCTCAAAAGAAGGCGAAGTAATAGCCTTAGGAGAGAAATTTAAAATCGTAGAAAAGACTGGCAATTCATATTTTTATATGCCTGCCGGAGAAAAAGCTGAGAAAGTAAAGCTCGGTGTAGGTTATGATTCTACACGTACGTTCTTAAAAGAAAATTACAAAATAGCAGAACAAATATTAAAAGAGATTCGTAAAAAGTTTTCAGAAGAAATCTAAACTCTCTCTACATATTCTCCTGTTTCAGTATTTACACGGATAGTATCTCCCTCTTCTATAAACATCGGAGCATTTAATGTCGTGCCATTTTCTAAAGTAATCGTCTTGTTACCACTCTTTGAGGTGTCTCCTCTTACCGCTGGAGGTGCTTCTTTTACTTTGAATTCCATTTTAATAGGTAAAGTTATTTTGATGATTTTTTCTTCATCTTCTTCATTACTCCAAACCAAAGCTATAACTATTCCATTTTCTTTAAAGAATTTACCAGCATCTCCAACAAGAGAGCTATCTAATTTAAATCTATTTTTTAAATCATCTGGAGGACAAAACCAGTATTCTCCTTTATTATGATAAAGAAATTTTATTTCTCTTTTTTCTATATCCGCTTCATCAGCAGAATCAGAAACATGAAAGGTAGCAGCAATCGTTTTGCCTGAAATCAAGCTTTTCAACTTTACTTGGTTTTGTGGTTTTCTTTGCTGAGTTCTTGCTACATGTGAATCTATAACTTCACAAGGTTCATCACCATAGATAATAATCTTTTTTTCTCTAATTTCGTTATATTGAAGCATGTTTTCTATACTATAGAAATAGTATTTCTAGTTAATTTTATAATTAAACTATTTATCTAGCTACAAAAGGTAGTAAACCTAAAAATCGAGCATTTTTGATAGCACTAGCTAAAGCGCGTTGATTCTTCATCGTCACACCTGTACGCTTGTGATTCATAATCTTCCCATTAGGATTTAAAAACTTTTTAAGGATATCTATGTCCTTGTAGTCTATGTATTTTATATTGTTCGCTGAAAAATAATCTTGTTTCATATTTTTTTATAATTAAAATGGTATATCTTCTGGATTAATGTCTTCTTCTGGATACTCTATGGTATCTATTTCTTCAGGACCTTTCGCATTTTGAGCTTTCCCTCCATCTACACTTTGTACACTAGGGCTCGAACCACCACTACTCTTTGGACCAAATTGCGTACGATCAGCTACTATTTCTGTGCGATATTTCTTTTCTCCACTTGTTTTATCATCCCAACTCCTTGTCTGCATTCTACCTTCGACTAATATTGAACTCCCCTTTTTCATATATTGAGCGACTGTCTCTGCTTGTCGCCCAAATACTACAACATTGTGATAATCAGTAGATTCCTGACGTGCACCATTCTTATCTTTCCAGACACGATTTGTGGCAAGAGAGAAAGAACAAACTTTAATACCTGAAGGGAGAGAACGGATTTCTGGATCACGAGTAAGATTTCCTATTACAATTGCTTTATTTAAATACATAATTTTATTTTTTGTATTAATTAATAATTAAACTGCAACCATCGCATCTATCTCTTTATCTATCTCCTCTTTATCGATAGGTAGAGAAGTCTCATTTTCACCTTCTTTTTTAGGACTTGATACTTTCTTTCTAGAATCTTTATGAATAAATCTCTTTGCGGCAATAGTATTCTCTTTGACAGTCTTCAAGATCAAAAATCTGATAAAGTTTGGATCAAGATCCAACTTTTTCTTCAATTCTAAAACTTTCTCAGGATTCATCTCAAATTTGACCCAACCAAAATAAGCTGAATCAAATTTACTTCGAACGTTTTGAACAACCTTGGACATCGTATAAGCAAGAGAGATCATTCTTGGCATCTCGTCTGAAATGATTTCCCCACCTAAACTAACAACAAGATCCTTCAAACTACTATATACACCTGGCATACTTTCCTCTCCTAATGTAGGTACTAAAAGATAACCAACCTCATAAACACGAGAATTTATCTCTACATCTTCATTATTATTTTCCATTTAGCTATAAATTTTAAATTATTTTTAATAAATCTCACTTCGGACCTTCACCCCGCCATCGGCGAGGGTTTGTGTTCCGACTATAAGGCCGGAACAAATGAGACTCAAATATACTAGCAATATTAAACCTAAATGTCAAAAAGCTTTCTAGCATTATTTACGATCGTTTTTGCCACTTCTTCTAGAGAAAGACCCTTTATCTCCGCAATTCTTTTAACTATCTCTTTAACATAAACAGGCTCATTACGTTTTCCACGATAAGGAATCGGTGCCATATATGGTGAATCTGTATCAGCCAATATCATTTCTAGGGAAATATTTTTTATTATTCCCTCATAATCACAATTCCTTCCATTTTTTCTTTTTGGATAAGTGATGGCACCAGTAAAAGAAATCATAAAACCAAAGGATATAAAATCTTTCGCATTTTCTAAACTGCCTTCAAAAAAATGTATAACACCTTTAACTTTTGCATGTTTCTTTAAAATTTTTAATAAATCATCATATGCATTTCTTTTTTCATCTTCATAATTATTCCTAACATGAATCATCAAAGGCTTACCTACCTCATTTGCCAACTTGATTTGTTCAATTAGAGCTTTCTCTTGCTTTTCTATCGAATTTTCGTCCAAATGAAAATAATCAAGGCCACACTCACCTATAGCTACGACTTTCGGATCTTTCGCAAGTTCTAAATAAATTTTTTTATCAAAAATCTCTCCACGGGAAGTAAACCCGGTAGTGAATGTTGGCGATGCACTTTTAGTGCGTGGCGAAGCCACATCGCCAACATCTACTAACCGGGTAAATTCTTTTTCTATTACACCCAATTCTTCATCATCATGAAAAGATTTATCTGTATGTATAGGATGTAATCCAATAATTGCAAAAACACCTTCATCGTATCTATGAGCCAACTTGATCGCTTCACGCGAAGTATCAATCTGCGTTCCTACATTAAAAAACCAAGTATCATTATCTAACGCTCTACGAACGACGGCATCATGGTCTTCTTCAAAAACCTTAAAATTAACATGAGCATGTATATCTATATATTTTGGCATGTTATTTATTTACTGAATGGAATTCATTATCGCTCTTCTGAACCTTTCAAGGTCTATCTCATTTGAAACAAGCTTTTGTCTTAACATTCTGCTAATCTCTATCTGTAAACCTTTACCGCTATTCCCTTTATTACATATATTTTCTATACTAACACCCTTGAGAGTCGAATCAGCATCAGCAATTTCTACAGGGAAATCTACATTTAATAATTGCTGTTTTACCTTTAAAATGAGTTCCTTATCCAATCCCCCTAAGGTGATCTTCTCAACATCATTTCCCTTCATTCCATGAATAGTAATAACTCTATCAACACTTTTAGCTAATTCTAAAGCTTGTGGTTCATCAAATGAATTACTACTTATATGCATAAGAAAATTATTAGAACCTTTTTTACCTACGAAAGAATAAAAAGAATATTCATTACCAGCTAAATAATGTACAATCTCTGTCGTGCCCGGCTCGATCTTTCCTCCATGAGGAGCAAAGAAAGCAATCTGTGAATCACGTTTTTCTATTTGAATATCAAAATCTTCACCTTGGATTTCTGACTTTACCAAGTCTGCGAAAGAATTATAGGACATTCTTTCATTTTCTTTGTTTGGAAATTCTTCAACCATAATAAATTAGTTAATATTTTATTCCCTCCTCAAAAACAACGGCTTCTCTGGCTTTTTGTTTTCCCTGATCAACTCCTGAATTTTTTGTGATGTCTCTGGGAGAGCTGGTTCTATAGCCAATGCTGCCTTATATAAATGTAGTAATAAATAATGTACATCTTTTTCTGCCTCTTCTTTATTTATTTTAATTTTTTTAAATGGCTCATTTTTTTGGATATACTCATCTAAGCTACCTAAACAACTCCAAATCCAATTTATAAATTTATGAATATCATAATTTTCAAGATCCTCCCTTTTTTCTTCAAAATATTTGATATTTAACTCATCTTTATTTAATTTCACTCCATAGTTTACTGCCATAGTCATTATTCTCGAAACTAAATTGCCTAACCCGTTTGCAAGCCCTGAATTATAAGCATCTTTAAATCTCTCTATAGTAAATGGGCTATCTTCAAAGCTACTTATTTCTCTCAAAAGAAAATATCGCAAAGCATCAATCCCATATTCATTCACAATATCTCTCGGATCAACTCCATTACCTAATGATTTAGACATTCTGACTCCACCCTCGCCCGTGATAAAACCATCCACAATTACTTGATGAGAATTTGGTAATCCCGCAGCCATAAGCATAGCTTGCCACATAGCCCCCTGAAAACGAGTATTATCTTTGCCACAGTATTGTGTAGGAGTACCATCTACCCAGAATTTTTCGAATTGTTCTTTATTTTCGGGCCAACCAAGTGTAGAGATATAATTTACTAATGCATCAAACCAAACATACATGACTTGGTCAGAATCACCTGGTACTTCTATCCCCCAAGGCATTTTTGATTTTAATCTTGAAATAGAAAAATCTTGTGAACCATTCTTAACAAAAGTTTTTATTTCATTAAAACGGAAATCTGGTATTATAAAATTTGGATTTTTTTCATAAAAATGGAGAAGTTTATCAGCAAATGCACTATATTTGAAAAAATAATTCTCTTCGTTGATTATAGAAACTTTTACGCCTCTATGTTCTTTGCATTCATCATTTTCTAATTCAGAATCGGTCTTTTCACTTTCACACCCGATACAATATTTTGATTCATAATTTTTTTTATATATAAAACCATTTTTCGCGACAAGTTCCCAAAAATATTGCGCAGATTCAACATGATGTTTGTCTGTAGTGCGAACGAAGTGTATATCTTCTGTAACTCCAAACATTTTTATCTGATCCCTAAATGTCTCAAAAGCTTCATTCACAAAACTTTGAACTTCTTTTCCTTTTTCTTTTGCCTTTTCATAAATTTTCATTCCATGCTCGTCAGTACCAGTATTAAAATATACATCAAATTGAGCAAGCTTTTTATAACGAGCGATCGTATCTGCCCTGACAAGCTCAAGTGCATGCCCCATGTGAAGAGGTGCATTCACATAAGGTAGTGTCGTTGTTAAATAAAAACTATTTTTTTTCATTTTTTTCTCTAGCAAAAGTTTTATGTTTTTCAAGGTCACTTAATAATTCCATCAAAAAGACAGACACAGGAATGGCTAAAACTAAACCCCAAAAACTACCTAATTCAAAACCGACGACTGCAGCAATGATCACCACAAGTGGAGAAAGACCAACTACGCTCTTTATAATAAGAGGAGAAAATAGAAAAACTTCAAATTGATGAAGGATGGTATAAGCTCCAGCAACCATAAGTGCACTTCCTATTCCTCCCGAAAGAAAAGAAAAGGAAACAGCAGGAATAAGTGCAACCAAAATACCGTAAGGAACAAGCTCCATTATTCCAGCGATAATAGCCAAAAGAAGAGCATATTGAATACCCATAATAGACAACATAAGGTAAGTCAGAATGGTTATGAGTACACCAAGAAGCATCTGCCCCTTCATCCATAATGCTATCTTCCTTCGAGAACGCTCCCATAAATCTACTGCATATTCCTCATACTCTATAGGTAAAATAATTCTCAAAAAATTCTCTATACCTTTCTCTTGGATCGAAAGATAAAAAGAAATTAAAACAATAAGCACAACGTTAAAAATACTTCCGAAAGCGACAGAAAGTACTTGGAAGAATCCACCAGAAAGATTGGTGATAAATGCTCTTGAAGTATCAAGCAATGTGGTAAGAGACAAACTATGAGAAAGATTGCTAACGATATCTTTGGCTCCAGCAAATGCGTCATTCTTGAAATAATTTATTATAGAAGAATCTGGAGCATAGGCAGACAAAAAAACAGAAAAGTTATAAATTTCAGTTATTAAGAGTGGAACGAAAAGATAAAATAAAAATGCTAAGAAAAGAATCGCCGAAGCATACATTATAACTACTGCTAAAATACGATTGACTTTTATCTTTCTAAAATGTGGAACTCCTGACTCTACAAAAGAAGCTATAATAATAGCTGTCAAAAGAACAAGGAATAAATCCCTCAAGAACCAAATCAAGAAAAATGCAAGCGCAACTAAAAAGAAACGAATTATCGTCCCAGTATTTATTGAAATAGAAGTAATATTATTCTTCTCAAACATATCATTATAGTACCATAAAATATTAAATTTTAAAAACACCTAAAATTTCAATACCTTAGAAAATTTTGTTTTATCTTTAAATGGCCCAATAAGAGCTAAGTTGAGTTTATCATCTTTAAATATATTTTTAGCTAAAATCTGTATTTCTAACGCTGTAACTTTCCTAATCTCGTCTGATTTTTGTTCTATCTCCTTTATTTCACGCTTTAAAAGTTCTTGCATCCCATAAAAGCTAGCAATATCATCACTGGACTCTAAAGAGAGCTTCATATTACCTATCAAAAATTCTTTTACTTTATTTAATTCTTCTTTAGAAATTTTTTGTTCCTTTAATTTTTTACACTCCTCTAAAACTGCTTCTATGACCTCATAAATCCTCTTATTATCCACCCCCGCCGAAACTTGGAAAAAACCATGATCTGTATAAGCATCGTTATATGCACGTACATAATATCCGACACCCATTTCTTCGCGTAATTTCTGGAAAAGTCTTGAACTCATTCCTCCACCTAGGACTCCCGCCAATACGGAAAGTACTGCATTTTTCTTATAAAATAAATCATAACTTCGTAAACCTAAAACAAAGTGTGTCTGATCTGTTTTTTTAAATTTTACCAAAATTCCTGGCTTTGTCTGAGTTTCTTTTACTTTTAATTTTAAAGATTTTTTACCATGTGAAATTTTACCAAAAATTTTTGTCACTTCTTTCGATACCTCACGCTCATTCACCTTCCCTGCCACTACTATAGTCGTCGCCTCCGGTAAATAATGCGCTTTTTTATAATTTATAAAATCACTACGCTTCATATTTAAAATATTTTTTTTATCTCCTGCTATGTTCCACCCTGCTGGTTGGTCACCATACAAAAGCTCCATTATCAAATCTTGAACATGCCTATTTGGCATATCTTCATACATATTTATCTCTTCGACAATGACACCCTTTTCTTTCTGCATTTCTACTTCTGGGAAAGTTGAATTCAAATAAATATCTGAGACAACATCAAAAATTTGTCTGAAATGCCTAGCATCTGATTTAGCATAATATCCTGTATATTCCTGCGCTGTGAAAGCATTATATTGGGAACCTAAAGCATCTAATTCCTTTGAAATATCTATGGCCTTAGGTCTTTTGATAGTCCCTTTGAAACACATATGTTCTAAAAAGTGTGAAATGCCATTAATTTCTTTCCTTTCGTATTTAGACCCTGCTTCTACCAATACCAAAACAGTCACCGTCGGGTTATCTTTCATTGGAACAGTAATCACTCGCAAACCATTATGTAGAATTTTCTTAGAAAACTTCATTTAAATTTTAATTATATTTTATCCTCTATATATTTTTTTAATCCAGAAACTTTTACCCTCTCCTGCTCTCCTCCATCCCTATCTCTCACAGTCACTGCATCATCAGTCAATGTATCAAAATCCACCACTATACAGAATGGTGTTCCTATCTCATCTTGTCTTCTATATCGTTTACCTATGTTGCCATTATCATCCCACATCACTCTACCAAATTCTGCTTTAAGCGGTGCAAAAACTTTTGTATTTGCATATTCTACGAGTTCCGGTTTATTTTTAAGTAGAGGAGATACAGCACAAATAACTGGCGCTATACTAGGCTTAAACTTTAAATATGATCTTACTTCTCCATCTTTTTCTTCCTCCATATATGCTGAGACAAGTAAAGACAAAAGAGCTCGATCGACTCCTATCGATGGTTCTATGACATGTGGTGTCATTTTTTCTGCAAGATCTTCATCTATATATTCTAGTTTATGATTTTTTAAATCAAAATCTGTTCTATAAGCTAAACCAAGAAGTTCTTTTTTACCAAAAGGAAAATCAAATTCAAAATCAATCGTTCTCTCTGAATAATGAGCCCTATCTTGACCTCCCACTTCAAGTTCATGGACTTTCGTCATATCGACTCCAATCTCTTCAAGCCAATCGATCATCTCCCCTCTCCAATATTCAAAATACTTTTCCCAATCAGTCGAACGAACAAAATACTCTATCTCCATTTGTTCAAATTCACGAACTCGAAAAATGAAATCTCTCGGCGCTATCTCATTTCTAAATGCTTTGCCTATTTGTGCCATTCCAAAAGGAAGTTTTGGATGAAAAGCATCTACTGTATTTTTAAAATTAACAAACATTCCTTGAGCTGTCTCTGGTCGAAGATATGAAACAGCCGCTTCTTCTCCTGCTCCCACCTGTGTCTTAAACATCACATTAAATTGTTTACCGTCCTCCGTCGGATCTGAAAAACCTGCCACGTGCCCAGAAGCTTCCCATGCTTTTGCATTCATCAAAATAGCCGCATCGAGCCCATACATATCTCGCCTACTATCTACAAATTTCTTCCACCAACTCTGCTTGATATTATTTTTTAAAGCTACTCCAAAATGACCATAGTCAAACGTCCCAGCTAGGCCTCCATATATCTCCGAGCCTTGAAATATAAAACCTCGTCTCTTGCAAAGTGAAACTATCTTTTCCATTAAATCATTATCTTTTTTTTCTTGCATTTTTTTATCTTTATTTTATTAAACTATTCAACTACCCTACTACCATTAAATGTAAAACCTGGATCATTCAAAAGGCGAGTACTCAATGATGCTTTATTGACTCTCACATCTACATTAGCAAAATCATCATGCCCGGTCAAAGTCGTATCATTAATGATTGTCGGCTCTGTACCAACTTGAGAAAGTGAAGGCGTCAATTCTACTTGGAAAGAAATCTCTCTCCCCTCTTCAGTAATACCTGTACCCTTTGGTATCCCTCCAACATTCCAAACTATTTCTTTTGTAGAAGCATTATAGGTCAAATCTTCAGTAGCAGGAATAAAAGGCCCAACAAATCTTACCCATGGTGGAAGAGTCGAGCGTACCTGCGTATTAGAAATATTATTTGCCGTATTAGAAAGAGACCAAACTACCGTATAAGTCGTTTTTTGTTCTACCTTAGGAGGAATCGGCCCACTATTTGTAAAAGCTCCAGAATAAAAAAGTGCCTTACTAGAAAGACCAACATCAGAAATAATTCTTATCACCTTCGATTCAGTACTACTCAAATCAGTAGTGACACCAGCACTCTGTGATTGCTCTCCTGTCACAGAGACATCTATATTTATGGTCGGTGAAGAAACGATACCACTCGAAGCCGAAAAGAGCGAGAGAGGAGAGAAGGAAAAAGAAACTGCCCCAGAATCTCCTGGATCTACTGAAGTAAATTTACTTTGTGAATTCTTATCCCAAACTATTACATCCTGTGTCGAATCATAAAAACCCTGCCCCACTGATATAGTTTTACGATTTATTGAATTACCAGAAATTTTTGCACGAATAGATAAATTATTTATCTTTGTTTCTAGGTTATTTGTCCATTGTATTTGTCCTTGAATAGAAGTCTTAGTATCTATGGCATATTCTCTCTGATATACACCATTTATAAGTAGCCTTGCATCAATCGAAGACTTTTTTACTAAAACGATGTGTTCTAGAGAATTAAAAACAACAGCGATTAAGGATTTATCTGTCGGCGACTGCGAACCACTCCAGACACGAAATACTTTTTCCTCTCCATCAAATACGTCAACCATTTTGCCTAAAATAGAGATACTGCGTTCTGCCCCTGGAGACAAATCTCCCAAGTTCCAAATATTATTACCCAAGGATGGCGAGGGTGTTGATTTCACAAATTGGAAACCAATGGGGTAATCAACCTTGAGAAGCATCTTTGAAACCGATTTCGTCGCGTTAAGTGTCGCTTTCACATTGAGAGTGATGTCTTGATTAGAACTCACTTCCGTAGGTGCATCAACAGAAAGATTGATAGGTGTAGAACTTATAGAAATATCAAATAATTTATCTTTCACAAAAATAGCATTTGAACCTTCAACTCTATACTCAATAGAAACTTTTATCTGGCGAGTACTTCCCTGTTCTCCAAACAGTATAAATTTCACATTCTCATTTTTTATTCCCCCAGCTGGAATCGTCCCTAACGATATACGCAAGTGCTCATTGTCTTGTGACAAACTAGCCTGTGAACTTTTCGGATATTCCACCAAAAGGTCGACAAGTTGTAATGGAGAGCTATTTCTATTTACCACTTCTAACAAAAGAGGATATTCTTCTCCCCCAGCGGTGAAAGCATTACTCAATATAGAAATATCAATATTGTCATTGGAAACGCTATTACTATTACCAAAAAACATATAAGCTGCATAGCCAATAGATAATACAAAAAAGATTATCGAAAATATAAAGAATTTTTTAAACATAGATGTCTTCATAAAAAACTTCTCTCTCAAATCAGACCTGACTTCTTCTTTCTTCTGCCAAGAATCCATCACCTCTCTTTTTTGGAAATGCGGAAAACTATCACGATGCTCTATTTTTACTTGATAGTCTTTACTAAAAAGCTTACTTTTTAATTCTTCTATCTTATTTAATTTATCTCCATCTTGAAGCGACATTTATTAATTATACCACCCCGAACAAGATTTAGAAATCTCTTAAGGGACAGGTATTCTACAAGTGTGTCTCTTTAAGAGCTTTATTTATTTGATATAATATTTTAGTTCTATTTTCTGATGCTTTAAATACTAAATCTTCCTCAAATGGTGACCTAATAAAATCTTTCAAAACCTCATTTCCTCCTATATATCCTAGATTATTTAAAATACGTAAAACGATAATAACCTCAATATTTCGCAATTCATCTTTAGTTTCAGATTTTTCTAAAATAAATAATCCATTCAATAAATCATTAAATAAAACTTCGTTTGGGTCTTCTCCGGCAAGTAAACGTTTCAAAAGTTTAGAAATATTTACAAAAACTTTAAAAACTTCTGGGTTAGATAAATTCTCCAGTTTATTTGTTTTAGCTACATTTGTAATTCGCCAAAAATCTTTCCCTTTTACTAAATCAATCTTGAGATATGCAAAGTCTTGCAAAACGAAACGCAACTTCGAGGATATTTTTCTCACACCCTGCGCGCTTGCATATATCATTCCTAAGTCACGGGTAAAAATGGAGTAATACTTCCCCGTCTCTCCAAAGTGCCCACTTCCTAATATTATTCCTTCTGTGTGGTGTATATGATGCATTAGAATTCTTCTTCTTTATTTTCTTCAAAATTTTTAAAAATTATATTATGTTCTTTTAAAACCAAAGATGGCATCTCATGATTAGCTCCAAAAGAAATAAGCATCCCATCATGAATTGGAAAACAAATTTTAGGTTTTACATCTAGGGCATAGCTGATTGAATCTTTTACATTCGCCCATGGACCAGCCACAGGTAAAGCCAAAATTTCAACAGGTTTATTTGGATTATAAAAAGCATCTCCTGGATAAAATAATCTTTTACCTATAAAATATGCAGTATTTTGTACTATAAAAATGTCCCCAAAAATTTCTTCATGTTTACAATCATGTGCTTCTATCTCTACACCAAAAAAATCTTTCGGATCTTTATACTTTAAGATTTCATACTTAATACCAACTCCATCCAACAACTTTCCGACCCCTTCATTTGTAATTATTTTAATATTGGGATTATTTTTTATAATTTCCTTTAAAGACTCAATATGTATGTGATCCCTGTGTTCATGAGTGATAATTATTAAATCAATATTAAATTCCTTCTCCTGCTCTCCAACAGTCCAAGAACCTGGATCAGTCATAATCCTTTTTCCATTTTCCTCTATAACTAAACAACAATGTCCAAGTTTTTTGATTTTCACAAAATTTTTAACCTCTCGTTTTATTAAAAATTTCTATACCATCTAAAATCCACTCAGCACGTAAATTTGTAAATTTCTTTAATTCGTCCAAGGAAAACCAACCGGCATTCATTATCTCATCTGCAGGTATTTTTAATTCTCCACCTATAATTTCGGCATAAAATAAATGTGCTACCGGTCTGGTAATATCTTTATGAAATATTCCAATCTCTTTAATAAGAGAAACATCAAAACCGGATTCTTCTTTCGCTTCCTTAACTGCCGTCTGTTCTATATTGTCTCCTTTGTCAACCTTCCCCGCTGGCCAATTCCAAAGACCTTTTTTGGGACCCCTACCCTCTTGGACAAGTAAAAATTTGTTATCTTTAAATAATAAAACCCCAGCAACAACTTCAATTTTTTCAGTTTCTTTTTCCATCTCTAAATTATACTACATTTTTACTTTTCAATCTTTACTTTAAACAGCAAAGTGTCAATTTTAATCTCCTCCCCATTATTTTCCTCAAATTTTATCTTTGAAGCTAGGATTATTTTCAACAAATCTTCTTCAAATTTTTGAATTAATTTTTTACCCTCGTCATTGGTCTCAACAGTGAGAGAAATAACATCACTAGGAGTGAGCCCCATCTTCTTGCGCATGTCTTGTATTGCTCGCACAAATTCTCGATAATCTCCTTCTTGTTTTAACTCTCCTGTGATATTCATATCAAGCAATACTTCAACTTCAAGATTCTTATTTTCTTTTACTTCTTTCACATTAAGCTCATCCTTAATTAATTCAATATATTCACCACCTAAATTACAATCCTTCACTTCAAGTGAAGCTAAAGGCTGGCGAACTTTTAATCCTGCCTTTTGTCGAGCCTCGAGGCCTAAAGTCACGATCTTTCTGACAGTTTCCATATGTTCCAGTACCCCCTCCTTCTTCCTCCCCCTATATAGGGGGAGGCTAGGTAGGGGTATAAATCCAAATATCTTTGAAACCTTTACCTCTGGCCACTCTGTTAAATGCACACTTTCTTCATCTTCTTCGCTCCTTAATTTCAACCAAATATCTTCCGCAGTAAATGGTACAAACGGCGCCATTATTTTTGTAAGAGTTTTTAATACAAAATACAAAGTTATCTTTGCTTTTTCAGCATCACCAATCTCCAAATCTATAGCTCCTTTTATTCTTTCCCTTGAACGACGTAAGTACCAAGTAGAGAGGTCACCAATAAAATCACGAATAGCCCTAGTTGGTTCAAGTAATTTATAGTCATCAAGGTGTTTAGTAACAAGATCTATCAACTCATCCAATTTAGCTAAAATCCATTGATCTAAAATATCATCTGATTTTCTAGGTCCTAAAATTTCTAAATGAGGATCTCTATATAACTCATAAAATGCTAAAACATTATACAATAATCCAAAAACCTGACGATGAAGTTCGAGTACTGTTTTTTCATCAAAATTCTTTGATTCACCCGGCTGATTTACAGAATACATCCAAAGACGCAATGTATCTGCCCCATATTTATCCATTGCTTCCCATGGGTCAACAATATTACCAAGAGACTTCGACATCTTCTTACCTTTTGCATCAAGTAAATGTCCTAAACAAATAACATTCTTAAAAGCTTTACCACGACCCATCAATACACCAATAGCATGTAAAGTATAAAACCATCCACGAGTCTGATCTATGGCTTCAGAAATAAAATCAGCAGGATATCCAGGACCATCAACCCATTCTTTATTTTCAAAAGGATAATGATCTTGTGAAAAAGGCATAGTTCCAGAATCTAGCCAAACATCCATAACTTCTTTTGTGCGTATTAAATTTCCACCACATTTACAAACAAGTTCTACTTCATCGATAAAAGGCCTATGTAAATCAAGTTCATAATTTTCATTATGAGGAAGCGGGACAAAATCAAAATTTTTAATTTGTGCGTTAGCCAAATCACTATCTTTATCGCATAATGTTTCTTCTTTATTTAAACCTTTCACCATTGAAAATAGCGCCCAAGCAGTATCTTCATGTGTCACAATCAAAATATTTTTATTTTCATATTTTTGATCCACTTCATAAATAAATTTACCTACCCTTTTTTTTACATCAAGTAAAGCCTCTCCTTTTGGACAAGCTCCGTCATATCTTTCTAATTTGTGCTCTATAAAATAATCATCAATGTCTTTCATCGAACTAGAAGCAAAAATACCATCATTTATTTCCACTAATCGTGAATCATTTTTTATATCTTTTACTTGGAAATTTATTCCTTCAGCAACAATCTTCGCTGTTTCTTGTGTACGTAAAAAAGGTGAAGCAAAAATCAAATCAATTTTCTTATCTATTAAAAGTTTGACAGCTTCTTTAACCTGTTTATTACCTTTTTCAGTAAGATGATGAGTATTATTTGGGTTACTTGAAACTACATTAAGAGCATTATTTTCGGCCTCTCCGTGCCTCATCACGAAATATTTATTGCCAGATTTTTTTGTCTTTTCTTTTATTTCTTCTACACCCCCAATCACATCAATCTTTTTACATGAATCACAAATCCAAACTGGAAGCGGGGTCCCCCAATAACGTTCACGAGATATAGCCCAATCTTTTATATCTTTAAGCCATTCACCAAAACGCCCATCACGTATATGTGAAGGTTCCCAATTTATATCTTTATTTTCCTCAATCATTTTGTTCTTAATTTTCGGATCAGACATTCTGATATACCAAGAATCACGGGCATAATAAATAAGTGCAGTATGGCAACGCCAACAGTGAGGATAAGAGTGCTCATATTTTTCTTTTTTTAACAAAAGATTTTTATGGGCAAGATCTTTTATAATATCAACAGCGACTTCTTCATCTCTAACAAATCTATCTTCTAAAAATTCAGTTCCCTTTAAAAATTTACCATCAAGACCAACAAGGTGATGTTTTGGTAGCCCAATTTCATTGCCTAATACAAAGTCATCCTGACCATACATCACTGCGGTGTGCACTACACCTGTTCCATCTTCAGTTGTCACAAAATCTGCGTTGTAAACTTTATAAGCCTTTTCTAATTTTGGTTTTTCACTTTCAGAAATTGTATTTTGCAAAAATGGATAAAGTGATTCATATTGTAAACCAATTAAATCTTTACCTTTTATTTCATCATGAATAATCTCAATATTCTGACCTTCAAAAACATTTTTTATTCTATCTTTTGCAAGAATGTAAAGTCCAGAAACACCAACGACTCTTAATGCCACATAAGAAATATCTTTCCCCACGGCTAAAGCGACATTCCCTGGAAGTGTCCACGGTGTTGTGGTCCAAGCCAAGATATAAGCACTCTCTTTTATTATCATACCCTTCCCAAAAGATTGACCGGGCTTGAGGTGAAATTTTACTGTTACTGACAAATCTTTTACATTTTCATACCCTTGGGCTAATTCATGAGAAGACAAACCTGTACCACATCTAGGACACCATGGTACAACTTTATAATCCTTGTAGAGTAAATTTTGCTCATTAACTTTCTTCAAAATACTCCATACAGACTCCATGTAAGTATTATGATATGTGACATATGCATTTTCTTGATCAACAAAGTAGCCCATTCTCTCAGTAAATTTACTCCAATCATCCGTATACTGCCAGACACTTTCTTTACACTGTTGGTTGAATTTTACAATTCCATATTTTTCAATTGCAATTTTTGAATCTAAATTTAATTTTTTTTCTACTTGAAGTTCTACTGGTAATCCATGAGTATCCCACCCACCTTTACGACGCACATGAAAACCCTGCATAGTCTTATATCTAGGAATAGCATCTTTAAATGCCCTAGCCTCTAAGTGATGAATACCTGGTTTGCCATTAGCAGTAGGAGGTCCTTCGTAAAAAATAAATTCTTTCTTCCCTTCTGTTTGAGTTAGAGATTTTTGAAAAGTTTTATTTTCTTTCCAAAACTCTAAAATACGCTCTTCTCTAAGTGCTGTTTCTGATTTTACGTTTTTTTCTTTTTCCATATATAAATTAAAAAACTCGTCCACGTACAACAATTAATAATTGCTATACAAGGACGAGTTTCTTCTCGTGGTACCACCTTGGTTACTTCTCATTACCGCTATAACGGGCTTACCCGTCGGGTTCTACTTAATTTCCTCCCGAAGCTCAGAGGTGATAACCTCCTCAATGCCTATAAATAAAGTATAGCATAAAATTTAAATTTTTCTACACCACCTCTTGCTGATAACATTTCTCACAATAGATCAAAAAGTTCTCTGATAGATCAAAAACAGTCTCCATATCTTTTTTACATTTTCCACATACTGCTCTATATTTCTTACCTTCTTTAACGAAAGAAAGTCTATTTTCTATTCGTAATAACGGATGTGTATCTGGAAGAGGTAAATTCATTCTTCGATAAAACTCAAGCTCAGAACTAGCTACTCTAAAGGGCCTCCCACTTTTCACGCAAAGTATCGCTTTATTTAAAATATCATCTGGTATTTCTTGAATAGTTTTAGGTAAATCAGAGTATTTTACAACCTCAATATTACCGACATTTGTTTCTGGCTCTTTCGCAATATAACCACCAAGCTTCAATATCTCTTCATCACTAAGTGGAAAAGAAATCTGGGCTAAAGAAAAATTATAGGCTTGGGCTGAAAATTCTAAGCCCAATCCATCTCCATATTCTCCCCTATTAAGCATGTCAGTTTTTATCTCATCAACTATTCTAAAATATTCCTCTTCAGAATATTGTTTATTTAAAACACAATAAGATTTATTCTGAAGTCCAAAACACATGAAACAATTATTTAAGTTTTTTGAATTAAAAATAAATTCACAATCTGTACAAAATTTTGATGACACAGAAAATTTCACCCTACTAGACTGTGAACCGACATTAATATTCATATAAACCTGACTTGAATTACCGCCAGAGAAAAGAAAGTCCATAGAATCTTTATGAGACATGGCTCCGTCTCCATGTCTAACGTTTTCAGAATTATTCGCATCTATCACATCATACAAATTTCTCGAATTCTTTATATTCACACCAAAAACATTACTAGAAGCGACATTTCTAGATCCGTTTATTGGGAGTCTTTTAACTAACTCCCAAAATTTTTCTTGGTAACTTAATATTTTATCTAAAGTAAGTGGGTAAACTGTATTTAAAAAATTTTCATATTCATCTTTAGAGTATTGTTCATTAAAAACACAATACTTAGCATTACGTAAATTCACACAGCCAAAACAATTCATACAATTCCGACAATCAAATAATAACATGCTATCTGCGCAACTATTTGAGAAATAAATAAAAGAAGATTTATATAGATGATCTGAAAATAAAGCCTCGTAAACAAATTCTGAATCAGTGACTACTTTAGAATCCATTATGTTTCTACTCTTCATTAACATATTTGAATACCATGCATCTTCGACATCATAACAAGCCATAACATAATACCCATTCTTTAAATTACGTCCTCCATTTGAATAATCACTATTTACAGAAGATGGATCACGATTTAAAAAAGACGGCATTGGAAATTTCTTGCGAATTGAAGACAAAACCCTCATCGGGTCGTCGCCTTCTTTATACTTAATTCCAAAAGAAAAAGGATCAAACTCTTCACCAATAAAATATTGATAATCGTACACAGGGAATGGACACTCTTCCGGGAATATAGATATCATCATTTCACTATGTCCAGGTGCATCACATTCACGTTTAAAAAGGCGAGAAAAATTCATGTGTACAAGACGTCGCATTCTTCTACATGTAGGACAAAAATTCGGTGGCGGAACATTAAACATTTTTAAAAATTTAATATCTCCTTCTTCAATTTCAAAATCCCCTTCACAATAGGGATGTAAGCCTGACCATTTACATGTTCGCCCATGAGGAATCAGAGAGTCTATTATTTCTTTTATTGCACTATCAAATTTTGGCGTTTTATTTGTCATTTTTTATTCTTACATCCTTTCTGGAGCTTTGATACCGAGAAGATACAAACCGTTTTTCATAACGAGAGAAAAGGCTAAGGTTAAAGCCACTCGATAGGATGATTCTTCATCATTTTTATCGATTATTTTTGTATTTCCATAATAAGTATTGAAAGCACGAGCAATTTCAATCAAATAATTTGCAATATGATGTGGTTCAAATTCCTTTGTGCTTCGTTCTACAATTTCAGGGAATCTATATAAAAGTTTTTCTACTTCGGATATACAAAGGTCGAACCTTAAAAACCCCGGCAAAATATTTTCTGCCTTTGCTTTTTCTAAAATAGAATTTGCTCGAGCATATGAATATTGTAAATATGGGCCAGAATCCCCCTCAAAAGAAATAGACTTCTCAAAATCATAAACAATATCTCCTCCAATGTTTTGTTTCAAGATAGAATATTTAAGCGCGCTTACCCCCACATCTTTACTTATTTGTTTTTTCTCTTCTTCAGTAAAATCCCTATCTTTTATCTTCTCTGAAATTTCTGCACAAGATTCTCGAATTAATGATTCTCCAGTTATTACATTTCCTTTTCTAGAAGACATCTTCCCTGTCGAAAGGCGCATCATGCCATGAATAATATGCTTCATTTTATGAGCTATCTCAGGATTCATTATTTCAAGCGCTTTACTGACTACTTTCATATACTCTTCTTGTTCATGCGCAGTCACTACTACAGATAGATCTAAGTTTTTTTCCTTTTCAAATTTCATCTCCGTAAGTCCAAGCTCTTTCGTCTCATAAGTAGGCAATCCTTGAGAATTCACAAAAACTCGGGTATGAAGTTTTGGGTCATATTTTTCACCATGAAAAACTATTGCTCCATCACTTTTTTCAAAAATTTTATTTTCTGAAACTATTTTTAGCCCAATAGGAGCCACGACACTTTCAAAGAAATAATAATTAAAGCTTGTGCCTAGTGTCTTATAGATCTCTTCAAACGCTTCGAGTGTAATTATTTTCCCCCAATCATAAATTTCATTTATTTTTTTATCACTCTTATCATAAACTTTTCTATTTATTTCATCAATTTCTTTTTTTGCCTGCTCATCAGCCTCATAGACATCATTTCCTTTTACATAAAGCTCTCCGATATATTGCGCTTTTTCTGTCACAGATTTATTTTCATCTGGCATTCCAAACTTCAAAAGTCCATAAATTGCTTTTGCCACATGTGGGCCCACATCACCTTGATAATTTGCACGAATCGTTTTAGCCCCAGAAAACTCTACGATACGAGAGATAGATTCACCTATAGCGTTACTCATCAAATGACCGATATGAAAAGGTTTAAAAGGGTTCGGTTGTGTATATTCCACCATTAATTTTTTTCCTTCAAAAATATTGTTGTGTCCAAAATTTTTATTCTCTAAAACTTCTTTCACACTATCTACAAAAAAAGTCTTATTTAAATAAAAATTTATAAAGCCAGCACCGGCAACCTGAATTTCGGAAATTAGACCCCCTCCAACCTCCCCCTTCGCAGGGGGAGAGCTTAAATCCCTTAATTCTTTGACTATCTTATTTGCTAATTCTTTTGGGTTCGTTTTTAATTCCTTCGCTAAAGTCATAGCAACATTTGTAGAATAATCTCCCATCTTCAAATCTGCTGGATGCTCTAAAGAAATATCTTCAATTTCTATATTGAGATTTTTAAGAGCATTTTTTATTAAATTTTTTAAATTATGTTGCATTTTTTTATGTAATGTTCTGGTAAAGAATTTCAAGAGTCGTGGGTCCCCTGCCCTTATGACTCCGAGGGCGAAGGCTCAGAAATTTTTTATCAGAACATTATATATCATTTATTTATGTCCTGTACTTCCTTCACGTCCATCACCACGGATAGTCTCTGAAAGTTCTCCTACTTCAAGAATATCACAATGTTCAAATTTTTGTATTAGCATTTGCGCAATTTTATGGCCTTTTTCTAGCACCACCTTTTTATCCCCAGTATTTAATAAATTCATTATTATCTCACCTCTATAACTAGAGTCTATGACCCCACCCATGATTTTAAGACCCAAATTGAAGGAAATCCCTGATTTGTCCCAAATTAATCCTACATAGCCTTCCGGTATCTCTACAGCTATTCCAGTAGGCACACGTTCTTGTTTACCAGGTAAAAATACGACATCCTGCAAAGCATAAAAATCCATCCCTGCATCCCCTGGATGTCCATGTGTCGGTATTTTTGCATCCTTATTTAACTTTTTAACTTTGAATTGCATATTTATTTGATTTAACAAAATCACCTACTTGGTTAAAACCTTTTTAACTTCTTCATAAACTTTATTATGAATATTTTCACGTGTATCTAAAACACCATTTTTTAAGCAATCTATTTTTACCCAATTTTTCTGTGTCTTCGCAAGCCATAAAGCACTTTTTATAGAATTCTTTTTAAAATTAAGATCCACTTCATGAACATCTTTTTTATTCCCTGCATAAGCTCTAACTGCCTTTTTATTTCTCTCTTTTATTAATCTCTCGACTATATTGAGAGGTAAAGAAAGATAAACAGTAATATCAGGTCTTGGAATTTTAAAAACTTTATACTCCATCTCATCTAACCATCTTAAAAAATCAGTTCTTTTTTTAACACTTTTAATCTTTCCTCCTTGGTGTATCTGATTTGCGCTTACATATCTATCAAGAATAACAATATACCCTTCATTTAAAAACCTCTTTATTTGTTCTGAAGATTCCCATCTATCAGCAGCATAAAGCACAGAAACGATCTTTGGGTGAACTTTCACAAAATTGTAATATTGCTCGGTCAGGCAGTGTCCAATAAAACCACCGAAAAAATTATTGTAATGTGGAAAATGTATAGTTTTAATTTTAAAACCTAATTTTTTTAATCTTTTAGCTAAAAGATTTATTTGAGTAGTTTTCCCACTACCATCCGTCGCGTCTATAACTATAAGTTTACCTTTTGCCATATAGAAAATATAGCAGAAAAAAGATCAAAATGAAAATTATTATGAATCAAATTCTTTTTTTCTGTATAAATTTGCAATATCTTCCTCTGTGCCATTTTTAAGTGTTATAGAAATCCATAAATCATAAGGTAAGTAACCAGTTTTCTTATTAATTGAATTAGCTGTACATTCTTTTACTAATTTCACTATTTTATGAATATCAATGAACTCTGGTACTTTAAATAATTGGTTCACTTCTATAAAAAGTTTTTTGCTTTCTGGAAATTTTTTCTCAAATTTTGAAAAATACTTCATATAGTGATCAGTTGGAAGTGAAATAGTTCCATATTTATTTACAACATTCCTTGTCCAAAGTTGGTGCCCAGCAAAAATTTCATGGAGTGCTTCACAAAAACCATCATATTTATCTGCCCAGTCTACCACCATAGATTCAAGAGAATTTTTATTCACTGCTTCATCAAGTAATATTTTATAAACATAACCATCTACATTAGAAGGAAATCTTTTTACTAACTCTTTAACTGCTTCTTTCTCTAGGTCATCTAATTTATGAATTTGTTCTTCTGTCATTGTATCTTTATTCCCTGCTTGAATATCTCCTATAATCATTTCCGCATCATCATGGACCAAAGCTGAAATATAAGCTTTTTTTTCATCAAACTTATCTCCAAATACTTTTTTCACCAGAGGAGAAATTTCTTTTACAATCCATGCTACTCTTCTTGAATGAATCCATAAATCAGTCCTATACCACATTACATCATATAAACTATATCTAGTTATATTTCGTAAATTATCTTCACGACCAATAAATTTATCTAAATCATTAATAATAATTTCACTCATAATTTATTTTTCTCCTAACTCATTTAAGACTTCAGTTGCATAAAATAAAATATTTGGGCGTAAGTTCATGGTTTTTAATTCTTCTTTAGTCACCCAACGAGTTTCTGCACGTTCATGCTCATTTTTTGATCCAGAAATAATGTTTGATTGAGATGTAGCAAAATATATAAGTACCACGTGTTGATGGGTATCATTTACATGGTGAGTAGCGAGATAACGAGGAGCTATGAGATGTTCATAATCAAATTCATTCTCAATTGCGGGTTTAGAACCAACTATTTTTATATCAAGCCCAACTTCTTCTTTCACTTCTCTCACCGCCGCTTGCAATGGATTCTCATCAAGCTCGATGTGCCCACCGACAGAAAGCCAAAGATTATGCTTTTCATGAAAACGAAGAAGCACTTTATCTTTATGGACAATAAATACTTCTACACAATAATCAATTTTCTCGTGAATATGTGGCATTTAATTCTTTTTTAGAATTTTATGAATTTTCCTAGCTATCAAAATCATATCCTTTTCTTTTTTGCCACGAGTAGTCTCCGCGCAAGTACCCAGGCGAATACCAGATGGATCCATCACACTGCGTGTATCTCCAGGAATAGTATTCATATTTACAATAATATTCTCTTTTTCTAACCTTTCCCCTGCTTCTTTCCCAGAAATACCAACACCATTCATCCACGTATCCATAAGAATCAAATGAGAATCCGTGCCGCCAGAAATAATATGCCAGCCGAGTTTTTGTAATTCATTAGCTAAAGTTTTTGCATTTTTTACAACTTGTTTTGCATATTTTTTGAAGCTTGGAGTCATTGCTTCTTTTAAAGCAATAGCTACAGCAGCAATATTATTTTCGTGTGGTCCACCAAAAAGTCCAGGAATAACCATCTTATCTAATTTTTTATCAAAACCTCTTTCATCTTTTTTTACAAATAAGATAGCTTGTCTGGGGCCACGAAGGCTCTTGTGTGTCGTCGTCATGACGCTATCTGCATAAGGAAAAGGCGAAGGATAAACTCCTCCTGCAATGAGTCCAGCAAAGTGAGACATATCTACATGTAAAATCGCTCCACATGCATCAGCAATCTCTCTAAATTTTTTAAAATCAACAAATCTAGGATAAGCAGTAAAGCCTGCAACAATAATATCCGGTTTTTCGGCTATTGCTATTTCTTTTAATTTTTTGTAATCAATAACTTCACTCTTTGCATCAAGTTCAAATTGAAGTGGCTTCCAGAGTTTACCTGTCATTGAAAGAGGATGACCATGAGTCAAATGTCCACCAGAAGTTAATTTCATCCCCATAATTTTTCCACCTAATGGGACTAGAGCAGAATACAAAGCAAAGTTTGCTGGAGAACCCGAAAGAAGCTGCACATTCACATGCCATTCTTCAGGTTTTAATTTAAAAAGTTTTAAGGCACGCTCTTTACAAAGATTTTCTACTTTATCAATAACAGTATTTCCACCATAATATCGTTTTCCAGGATATCCCTCAGCATACTTATTTGTAAGTTTTGAACCTAATGCTTTTAAAATATCATTCGAAACATAATTTTCTGAAGCTATTAAATTAATAACGCTTTTTTGTCTTTTTTCCTCTTCTTTTATTAATCTTTCTACTTGTTTATCTTGCATGTTTTTATTGTATCACATCTCATAATTATTGTGCCTAGCTGGTCAGTTCTCAAAGTTTTTATATTAAATGAAGATAAAATATCTAATATTTCCTTATGTGGATGACCATACTTATTATCTTTACCATCTGAGATAAATGCATACTCCGGAGAAACAGCCTTCAAAAACTCTGTAGATGTAGAAGTCCGCGAACCGTGATGTCCTACCTTCAGAATAGTACTTTGCAATTTTTCTTTTGAATTTTCTTGAAGAATTATTTTTTCTGTTTTTATCGTTGCGTCTCCTGTAAGTACTATCGAAGTCTCGCCATAAGAAAGTCGCGCTACAGTAGATCCTTCGTTCGTCGCCCAAGAAGAAACGTCTCTATCTGGGAATAAAATATTTACCACTACTCCACCACCAATATCGAGCTTCATCCCCCTTTTTACTAAGATGTCAGGGATATTATTTTTCTTAATCTCATCTTTCAAATTTTGATATGTTTTAGAATCAGTCAATGTACCTGACTCAAACATTTTACCTACCTTATAAATTTTTAAAACATCTAAAAACCCAGCGATATGGTCTGCATCTGGATTGGTAATAATGAATGCATCTATTGTTCTATCAAAAGGAGACATCACTTTAGAAAGTTGACTTAAAATCTTTTTCGGTGGTCCACCATCCACTAATATTTGTATACCTGTCGGAGACTCAATAAATAAAGCATCACCTTGACCGACATCTAACATTGCAAAAGTAAAACCTCTATGAGAACTCTGCCAATCAAAATAAAAAATAAAAATATTCGTCATCAAAAGCAAACAAACAAGAATAAACAACCAGTATTTTTTGCAATTCTCAAACATATTTTAATATTAACATGGAGAAATAAACATCTTCATATTAATTTCATTAAAATTGTGTCATAATTCATGTATATGAAAACATTCACACAAAAAAGTTTTAATATAGATGAACTAAAAGGTATATCAACTAAAAATATAGAAGAACATTTGAAACTTTATGCAGGATATGTAAATCAAACAAATCTTGTACTTGAAAAAATAAATGAACTATCTGAAAATGCTGAAACAAATATGGGTATTTTAAGTGGACTACAAAGAAGGTTTAGTTTTGAATATAATGGCATGCGAAACCATGAAATCTATTTTGAATCGCTTTCAGGTAAAGCAAATACCCTAGAAGGGGGCAGTAAATTAAGAGAAGCCATAACAGCAGAATGGGGTTCGTTTGAAAAATGGCTCGCATTGTTTAAAGCTATCGCCACGACGAGAGGTGTCGGCTGGGCAATACTTTATTTTGATAAAAAAGAGAATAGATTATTAAATGCTTGGGTTGATGAACAACATTTAGGTCAGCTCCAAGACTGTACACCTATCATAGCTCTCGACATGTGGGAACATGCTTATCTCTTTGACTATATACCAGCAGATAAGAAAAAATATATTGAAGCTTTTTTTGAAAATATTAACTGGGAAGTAATTGAAGAAAATTTTAAAAAGGCTCAATAAAGAAACCTTTAATGCTTTTCCAAAAAAGAAAATAAATAAAATACATATAAATTAGTATTGTTAAAATAAGTGGAAAGTTGGGTATGGTTAACGAGGCAAAAGAGATATTTGCAAAGAAACTTATAATAGAAAGCTCATAATGAAGAAAGAGATATGAAATATACCCAAAAGGAACAGAAAGCATATACCAAATAATCCCCGTAAAACCAGTTAAAAATCCCAAAATCATAGTAAAAGGAATAAAAGGCAAAATTAAAATATTTGCAGGCAATGCTACAAGAGAAAGATTCCCCATCTTATATAAAATAAATGGCAAAACAAATATATAACAAGCACATGTCACTGACACAATATCTCGTAACCCAAAACGAGAAGTGGCCCACAAAAAATATTTCTCAATCCTAGGTGTATAAAATATCACAGCTACAGTCGCTATAAAAGAAAGCTGAAAAGAGACGTCATAACGAAGAATAAAAGGATTTATTAAAATCATAGACACGCCAGCGAGCATGAGCGCCCGAGAGACATCATAATTTCTCCCTATAAGACGAGCTGTGAGTGCAAGAGTCGCCATTATCCCCGCTCGCACAGCGGTAGAAGAACCACCGGTCATTATTATAAAAAGTAAAATGGAAAATATTCCAGCTCCTATCCCAATATTTTTAGGAAAGGAAGAAAAAAGTTTCATTATCCATTCAGCTACAATCGTCACATTATATCCAGAAAGCGCGACGATGTGTATCGTACCAGTATCTACAAAACTCTTTCTTAGAGAAGCATCAAAGGCAGATTTCTCTCCTAGAATAAGACCACTCATGAGTAGCGACTCTGGTTCCCTAATTACCAAATTCATCTTTTCTAAAAATTTTTCTTTAATATAAAAAAGTGAACTTTTTACTAAATTCCCATTCCCGCTAGAGAGAACCTCAATCTTAGGATATGTCATCACATAAAATACTCCATCTTTTCTTAGATAATTCACATAATCAAATTCTTTTCCTTGATCAGTAACAAAATTCTCCGGTTTCTTCAAAATTCCTTCAAAATTTATTTCATCACCATATTTAAATTCCTGATCTAAATTGGTAGATATCAGTATTTGCGTTTTATCTTTACCACCTAAAACTTTAACAATTAATTTTTGATTATTTACTCCGATACTTGGTTCATCTACTACAATTCCAGAAAGTTTTATTTTATTAGATTCCCAGCCTAAAGCTGGTCCGTCTTGGGCGAAAAAAATATTATCTAGAGAAACATCAACTATACTAAATCTAAAAATACCTAGAGAAAACAATAATACAAAAATGGAAACTAAAATACCAAATTTATTTTTAGATATAAATACAAAAAATACTAATAAAGCAAAAGAAACTATTCCTATAAAGACAACTGAAAATAAGTTCACAAAAACAAAAGAGCGCAATAGCACTCCTAAAACAAAACCAAAACAAGATACATAAAAAATTTTACCTTGCATCTAAAAATTTAAATAAAAAATTATTTTCCGTTTTTAAGTCTTATTTCATTACCATCTGCAAAATTTGTAGCTATTTCATCTGCGCGTTCATTCCATTTATTACCATTGTGTCCTTCTACATAAATCCATTTAATCTTAAATAATTTAGTAAGTTCATAAAGTTCTTCCCATAGTTCTTTGTTTAAAACAGGTTTTTTGGCAGCATTTCTCCAGTTATTTTTCTGCCAATTAAAAATCCATTCTGTAATTCCCAAAATAACGTATTTTGAATCAGAAAAAACCTCAAATACCCCCTCCTTACTCCTCCCCCTACCGTAGGGGGAGGCTGGGTGGGGGTAAATACCACTATTTTTCATATACTTGAGAGCCTCTATAGGTGCAGTGAGTTCCATTTGATTATTTGTAGCATGTTTAGAAGCCCCACCAATTTCAAAAACTTTTTTACCGTCAATTATGATGGCTCCCCATCCGGCTGGCCCTGGGTTCCCCCTCGCCGCCCCATCTGTATAAATTATTATTTTTGATTTCATATTTAAATTATACCAAAATATTTAACTATAAACCAATGTCAAAACTCTTAGCGATAGCAGAGACTTTTGACATTAATTAATATATAATAATATTATGACATTAGTTTACGAAATGCTTAAAGCAATAAGTGAAACTTCCCTCTCCTATAAAGGAACCCAAGTAAACATTTTTGGGATACCAAAATTAAAAAATAGATCTTACAAATCTATCCGTTCTATGGTGTCTTATGTGAAAAAGAATAATTTAATAGTACAAAATGATAAAGGTTGGCATCTTTCCCCCGCTGGGAAAAAGTATATGAAAAGAAAAGAAGTTTCATTGAAACAGTTTGAAAATGAGTTCACAAAAGAAGCACCTAAAAATTTAATAGTCATGTTTGATATTTCAGAAAAACAAAAAGCGGAACGAGAATGGTTTCGCTGGCATCTAAAAAAGTTTAACTATGAAATGATTCAGAGAAGTGTCTGGGTCGGACCATCACCTCTACCGAAGGAATTTATGAACTATATAGAAAAAATAAAATTAAAAGATTCTATAAAAACCTTTAAACTTGCTAAGTCATATAAAATTTCTTAACAAATTTTAAAATATATCCTCTACTCTTAAACGTAATTCTTCTCTCCCTCTAAATCTAGATAAATCAAAGGTGGCTAAAAGATTTATTTTTTTATCGACAACCAAAGGTACGTCAAAAGAATCGCTGTTTGAAAAAAAGGATACACCTTTTATTTTATTTTTATTCTGTTCATTACTCTTGTCAGAAAAAGTAATCTCTAAATGTTCTCCTGAACCATTTTTCCCAAATTTCTTAATATTTTCTATTTTTACATTTTCAAAAAGAAAAATCGGCTTAGGGTTCCCAAGACCGAAAGGAGCGAGCTTCTCTATTTCTCGCCAATTTTTCATATTTACAATACTCAAATCTGATTTAACATCATAAATTATTTCATTTTCTATTTTATCTCGCTTCACCTTGTGAAAAGAAACAGAGAGAGCTTCTTCTAAAAAATGAACCTTATCTCCAGAAACTGTAAAACCTCCAGCAAACTCATGCCCACCAAATTCTGTGAAAAATTCACTGGTCTCGGTCATCAATTCTACAAGAGAAACTGATCCATCAGAACGACATGAACCTTTGATTAAATCATTCTCATCTTTTCCCCAAACAAAAACAGGTCTTTTGTGTTCTTCGACTATCTTGCCGGCTACTATTCCCAAGACTCCTACACGCCACAATGGATTACCGATGACTATCACTTCTCGCATCTCTCTTTTTTCAAATTTTTTATTTACTTCACGCATGATACTTGTAACCATAGTTTTCCTATCGTCATTTATTTTTGATAAATGATTTGCAATAGTTCCAGCTTCTATCTCGTCCGATGTAGAGAGAAGTTCATATGCTCTCCTTGGATCATCCATTCGTGAAGCAGCATTTAATCTAGGTGCAATCATAAAGCCAACATCATCTTCAGTCAGATATTTTTGATCAATATTCATTTTTGCGAGAAGTTTCTGTAAACCAGGGCGTGGAGATTTTCTCAAAACTTTCATACCAAAATATGCAATAGCTCTATTCTCACCCAAAAGAGGCACAAGGTCAGAAAGAGTAGCGAGCCCTGCCATATCTAACAACCACTTTTCGTAACCTTCTTTTATCTTATAAAACTCACCATATTTTTTTATAAAACCTTGTACAAATTTAAAAACTACGCCTGCTCCACACAACATTTTATCTGGGTACTTATCTACTTTTGGATTTAAAATAGCAAAAGCTTTTGGCAAAACAGCATGGGGTAAATGGTGATCAGTAACAATAACATCCATACCTCCTACTTCTGCTTGAGCTATTTCAGATACTGCTGTAATGCCTAAATCAACAGTAATCAAAAGCTTCACTCCTTTTGAGACAAATTGTTCTATGGCAGAAAGATTGAGGCCATAACCCTCAGAATTTCTCCCTGGAATATAAACTTCATATTCTTTAAAACCTATTTTTTTAAACAAATCTTCTAAAATAACAGCTCCGGGAATACCATCACAATCATAATCAGCATAGATAACAATCTTTTCTTTAGCTTCTATCGTCTCAAAAAGCTTCACACATGCCTTTTCCATGTCTTTCATTTCAAATGGATCATGTAGATCTCGTTCATAATCTGGGTTTAAAAAAATCTCTGCTTCTTTTTCAGTTTTTATCCCTCTCTTTTCCAAAATTGCTCTCAGTAATTCATGATATCTTTGCATAAGTTGAATTTTAACATAAATAACATATAATAAATAAAGTTAAGCAAATTAAAGTTTTCGAGCTGGTCTGGGGCTCTGCCTTGAGGACCCGAGAAAACTTTAATTTGCTTAACTTTATATGCAAAACTGCATTTTTTGTAAAATAATAAAAGGAGAAATACCATGCGACAAAATATATGAAGATGAGAAATACTTATCTTTTTTGGATATTGAACCCGTATCAGCAGGGCATATTTTAGTAATACCTAAAGAACATATCGTCTGGATGCAAGAAGTAGATGATGAAACGATATCAGGAATTTTTAAATTATGTAAAAAATTAATGCTCGCAATTAAAAAAGGCGTCGACTGTGATTATGTACAGCTCGCTATCAGTGGTAAAGATATTCCTCATTTCCATATACACCTCATCCCACGCTATTTCAACGACGGCCTTAGTGAATGGCCAACTATAGAATATAAAGACGGGGAATCGAAAGAAATAATAAACAAAATTATTTCAGCGCTTTAATAGCTGGCAAGGTACCATTCGCAAGAAAGTCTAGCGCCGCCCCACCCCCAGTAGAGACAAAAGTAAACTTGTCCCCTAATTTTAATTTAGAAATAACTTCTCCTGTATCTCCCCCACCTACGATAGAGATAGCTTTCGTTTCAGTAATAGCTTGAATAATTTCCTCTGTAGCTTTATCGAAACCACTACTTGATTTTCCAAGCGGTCCATTCCATAAAATCATCTTGGATTTTTTAATCTTCTTCTCTAAATTCTTTATTGTCTCTGGACCTATGTCTACTATTTCCTCTTGCTCTCCAACTTTATCAAATGAAATTACAGACTCTTTCACATTCGCAAGAACGAGAAGATCGCTTGGTAAAATTATTTTTGGATTTTTGACGATAGAAGGTAAACCATATTTTTTATTTTCAACCAAAGAGGTACCAACTTCATATCCCTTTTCTTTAAGAATTTGACTAACGAGAGCTCCTCCGATAAATAGATCATCTACTGTCTTCAAAAAACGTTTTATAATAGGGAGTTTTGTCTCAAATTTTGCTCCACCTAAAATTAAAAGAAATGGATGTTTGGCTTTTTTTAATACAAGCGATAAATATTTAACTTCTTTGAGAAATTGAAACCCTGCGTAGCTTGGTAAGTATTTAGGTACACCAACTATCGAAGCATGTTCTCTATGTGCATCTGGAAAAGCATCAATAACATAGATATCTCCAAGTTTAGCTAATTTTTTGGCGAAACTCGGATCATTTTTTTCTTCTCCTGGTTCAAAACGTAGATTCTCAACTAAAAGAACCTCTCCCTTTTTTAAAGATCTAGCCATATTTTCTGTCTCAACACCAATACAACTATCAGCAAATTTAATTTTTCTTTTTAATAACTCTTCTAAAACAGGAACCAACGGTTTTTCTGTAAAATTCATATCCCTTTTCCCTCCGGGCCTACCTTGATGAGTTAAAATGACAAGTGGACCTTTTTTTATTAGAAACTTAATAGTAGGCAACAATACTTCAATTCTTTTTGAATCAATGACTTTCCCATCCTTTATAGGCACATCGAAACCAGCACGTAAAAGTATCACTTTATCTTTAAAACTTTTTATTTGTTTGATGCTTCGCATAACTTTACAATTTTAGAAAATTTTTCTCCATCTAAATTAGCCCTACCAACCAAAAAACCATCTGCGTTACCATCCTTAATAAAATCTATAGTATTTTTCTCATCAACTGACCCACCATAAATTATTTTAATATCTGATGCTTCCTTTACACCAAATTTATCACTCAAAATTTTCTTAATAAAAATATTCATCTCAAGGAATTCTAATGGGCTAGCTGGGTGAGCTCCATTACCTATAGCCCAGATGGGCTCGTAAGCAATGATAACTTTTGAAATAGAATTTTTTGAGACTCCATTTAAGCATTCTTCTATTTGTGTTTTTATGAAATTTAAATACTCGTGATTTTCGTCCCGAATACTCTCCCCTACGCAAAGTATAGGAGAAAGGCCTGCCTTAAGTGATGCTTTTATCTTTTTATTTATATCAACATTACTTTCTCCCATTGCACGTCGCTCTGAATGACCAACTATCACATAGCGCACTCCAAGATTATAAATCATATCTCCAGACACCTCCCCTGTATATGCTCCACTATCCTCCCAAAAAAGATCTTGCGCACCTAAAGATATTTTTCTTGTCTCTTTTTTTAATTTTTCTAAATATATGAAAGGCGGACAGATTATAATTTCTGTCTTTTTGACACCTAATATGGATTTCGCTACATTACTAAGTAATTTTTCCGCTTCTTTTAGAGACTCAGGATTCATCTTCCAATTTCCTATAACTATCTTTTTAGACATAAAAATATTGTATCACATTATTACTCTCATTGTGTTTCTCCCCAACCTTGCACATTCCATGCCCCTGATGGACCACCTACAAAATTTTGATTAATCAATCCACTATCATAAATAAGATCAGAATCATTACCTAGATCTATGCCATACCCAGTAAGTTGTCTTGCTTTAGCTTTACTTCGTACATCGATTATCCCATTTGCAGCATATAAAATGACAGCTTCTACCTTACTACTCAATGTAATAGCATCATCACCATTACAGCTCGGATCAAAAGGACAATTACTAGTAGTTAAAGCTAGAACGTAACTTTTAGAATTTCCAGAAGTAAATTCTGCATCATTACTAATAGTAATATTACCATCGACGATTATAGCCACACTTGCACCTCCATATGAATCTGATGGTTTTACTATAGCCCTATGATCCACACGAAGGTTCCCAGTAATCCAAAGTGTGCCAGTAAGCGTAAGAATATCTTTATCATCTAAATGAAAATTGCCATTAATTTTTTTAGGACCTAGAGTTACTCCATGACCACCAGGTATATAATCACCATTTATAATTCCACCCGCCAAAGCATCATCCTTCCAATCTTGTATATTTTGGTCTGAGATAGGCATAGCGATAGAAACTGGATCAGCTAAAGATGTATTACAAGCTCCATTATTAGTTCCAGTATTATTACTTCCAATTTGGCAATAATTCGTTCCAACAATAGAAGAATTTTTTACTGTATGAGCATAAGCATTCCCAGTGCTATTTTGTCCAATATCAATATTATCAATCGAACCAACTAACCCTTGTAAATAAATCCTAAAAAACAAATCTGCATTTGATGGAGAAACTTCACTCCAACCATGATCATGATGATGGTGGTCATGAGAATAACTTCCAATCAGAGCAAAACCATCCGTATAAGAAGTATTGGCACCTATAGTGTAATAATTATTATGATCATTATTACTTTCAATAACCAACCAATAACTCTGACCACTAATAAGATTCGGAATGGAGTCAAATGTCACTGTCACCCAACCATACGAAGTAGAAACCAGAGAAGCAGACAATGTCCCGCGTGCTAAATAGTCTCTCACATCATCTGGCTCACTACTCATATCGTGGGCAATATAAACTGTCGCGTTAGATGGATGTCCCACCTTTTTTATATAAATTTCTGCTTTATTTAGAGGTCCAGTGTTATCAACAATAAAACTTTGGGCAATATCTGCGCTAGAATCATGTTGACCAAAAGATAAATTATATGCTGGGGTGCCAGAACCATTTTCTTGATCAGCCTCCAATGCTGAGCTATTAGCTGATGTGACACTACCTGTGACATCAGCATTACCCGTCCCAATTACAGGACCATTAGAATAAATACTGCCATCTATAAATGATTTATCTCCCATACGAAAACCCCATTCACCAGCTTGGATACCATAACTAAAAGAAAGCCCATCGCCAATACTTAAAGACAAGGCATTTTTTCTCTGATAACTCAAAACATCTCCCATAGAAATGATATTCTTTAAACCAAAACTAGTATCTGTAATATTTGTAACCACAGAATTTCCATTAAGATTTAATGTCTCACTACTAGATATCGCCATATTCTTTCTTATACGATATATCGCATCTTCGCTTCCTGATTCAGATAAAAAATATGACTTCTTTGAATTCAAACTCATATTGGCATCTTTAAATTCACTTACTGTCGGTGAAACAAGACCTGAAATTATTGCCAGAGAAATAAAAAGAAAAAAAACAATAGATACAAGCATCGCTGCTCCGGATTGATTATTTATTTTTCTTTTCTTTTCTTTTTGCATTTTTTCTTTTTAACTTTCTACTTTATAAACTTTATAACTACTCAATAATTTCCACGAAGTACAACCGTATCATAAAAATCTTCCGTACGACTTTGTGAATCACGATTGGACTTAACAGTTAAAAATACTTTTACAGCTTTACCTTTTGTTGTATCTATTTGGGTAAAAATAATATCTGTCACGATTATATTGGATGTGTTTAAATTTGCTGTAAATATATTATTTTCCAAAAATCTAATATCTGAACCAGAAAGCGAAAATTCTACTGTCTTTTCGTCCCCCGTACTATCTTTTGTATCAAGTGTTAAATCATTTGTATTTATAAAATTTATATCGGATGCTTGTCTTATTTCTCGAGAAATTCTTTCCATTACATTTCCACCCTGCATTAGATCCGCTTGAATCACCGTTTCTTTATAAGCTTTTGTCATAGTGATCAATGAATCAATCACTGCAATAGAAATAATAGCAAAAAGGGCAATATAAAAAAGTGTTTCTAGTAATGCATAACCTTTATTCGTTTTTTTTATACTGAAAATTTTCATGAAAAAATATCTGTTATATAAAATTGCAATGTCTTTACTACTGTCGCGCCTCCCTCAGGCCAAGATACTGTCACTGTAACTAATTTTGTTCCTGAATCAGGAGTGCCACCAAGACTGACGATTTTCGAAGTATCGTCTCTATTAACATTCGTTATGTTAACCGTACGTGTAAAAATCCCAATTGTGGAAGAAGTAGACGATAAAGTCCAAATTTTATTAACACTATCAAAAGTCGGATAGTAAGTGCCATTAGAAATATTACTCCAAGCATTATCACGAACGACTCGAACGACTTCAGCTCCTTCTTCTAATAAAAAAGATGTCTGATAAATGTGTAAAGACTGACGAGAGATAGAAATAGCTTTTTGTGTGACAAACATCGCAGCCAGCATAGAAACGACAATAATAGAAATACCTACTAATATTTCAACAGTCATAAAACCTCCATTTTTTCTAAAATTTGTCATTTTTTAATTTACACTAACTGTCCCCGTTGGAGAAATCGTTATAATTTTAGAGTAAGAAGACGTAGATATTGTAACTGTATTTACGCCAGAATTACTCGGTGTCCCCGAGGGACGATTAAAATAAATATCTCCAGATGTCCCACTTACACCATTGATTGTAACATTTGAAATAACGGCAGGTGAAGTTATATTTGTTGTTTTATTATCAACTGCATTAGACGAAAAAACTTTACCCTTAAAAAGAATCATTTTATCAGATTGAAAATGTACACCATACTCTGAAGAATTTACCGAAGCCAAGCTTTGAGCTTGCGCAGTATGAAGTACAGAAGTGATATCACCTACTGTATTTTTAAGTATTTGATTTTCTTTCATTTTTGAAAATTGTGGTAATACAACCGCAACTAAAATACCAATAATAGCGACAACCATCAGCATTTCAATCATCGTTATTCCTTTTTTATAAAAATTTTGCATTATTTTATATTATCCATTACTGAATACAAAGGTGAAATCATAGAAATAGCAAAAAATCCGACAGCAGCACCGATAAATACCATGAGCACCGGCTCAATAATCGTGGAAAGGTTTTTTGTTTTATTTTCTATTTCTTCTTCATAAAAAAGAGCTACTTGAAGCAACATATCAGATAGTTTCCCCGTCTCCTCTCCGACCTCTATCATCTCCGACATCATTATCGGGTAAAGATATGGATTTTCTGAAAAAGCTTTAGAAAAAAGCGCACCTTTTTGTATATCTTCCTTAGCCTGCATCAAAACTTTTTTATAATAAATATTCTGCACGACATCTCCTGTTATCTCTATCGCTCGAATTATGGAAACTCCTGACAATAATAAAGAAGACATGGTGCGTGTAGTGCGAGCAGTGTTTAATTCTTTAGATAATTTACCAATAATCGGCAACCTTATAACTATAAAATCAATATACTTCTTCATAAAAGGAGCCCGAAATAAATAAATAAAACCGACAACAAACCCTATTATCAAGCCAAAAGACAAAATCAAATATTGGGAAAAGAAAGTACCCAAAGCAATTATGAATTCTGTCGAGGCTGGAAGTTTCGTCCCGAGTTCTTTAAAAGTCCCTGCAAGCGTCGGCACGACAAATGCAAACATCAAAATACCTATTATGACCATGGCGCAAAGTATCACTCCTGGATACATGAGTGCCCCTTTTACTTTTTTAGTTATTGAATGAGCTTTTTCTAAATTCATACCGACTTCAGACAATGCACCAGCAAAATTGCCTGATTCCTCACCTGCTTTTGTCATCGATATAAAAAGATTAGAAAAAGTTTTTGGGAATTTTGCTAAACCTGAAGAAAGTGTTCCACCCGTATCTATCTCGTTGCTCAATGATGTTAAAATATTACTAAATGCAGGATTTTTGGTTTGTTTTTTAAGAACTGATAATGCTCTTGAAAGAGAAAGCCCCGCTCGAAGCATTCCGCCTAAATTTTTAGTAAAAAGAATTTGTTCTTCAATTTTTACTTTCGAAAAAATACGAGCAAAAATCAATGAAAAATCAAGCGAAGTAATTTTTTTCTCTTTTATGGATCTAGGAATGTTTCCCTTGGATCTTAATTCACGAGAAAGTGAAAAACGATCGACTGCCTCCATCGTGCCTTCAAAAATTTCTCCCGTCTTCAATTTTGCCTTATAAGAGAAGAGCATATTATTCTGATACAACACGAAATACTTCTTCCAAACTCGTATTCCCTAAAACTGCTTGAAAAACACCATCCTCGAGAATCGTCATCATCCCCTCCTTTTTCGCTTGCACCTCTATTTCATCTTGAGAACTTCCACGAATAATCATTTCTTTTATAGAAGCCGTCACTTTTAACACTTCATGTATTCCAATACGACTTGCATACCCATCTACTGATTCAGCATTCTTCACTGGTTTATAAAATGGAACTGTCGCCCACGTATCTTTTGGTCCTATGACTTTTTCATTTTTTAATAATAAAAGCATACGATCGAGATCAATGAGTTTCGCTAAATTTTTCAACTCATCTGTTGATAAAAAATATTTCTCTTTATTCGATACAAGCTTTCGCACTAATCTCTGCGCAATGATAGTTTTTACTGTCGAAATTATCAAAAATGGCAACACTCCCATATCTATCAATCTTGGGATAGCCCCTGAAGCGGAATTGGTATGTATCGTAGACAATACAAGATGTCCTGTAAGAGAAGCATTCACTGCGAGCCCTGCTGTCTCTCCATCACGGATCTCTCCGACCATGATGATATCGGGGTCTTGACGCAAAAGAGAACGAAGTCCATTTGCAAAGGTAAGTCCGATTTCTGGTTTTACTTGAGTTTGGTTCACACGTGGCATTTGATACTCTATCGGATCTTCTACTGTAGAAATATTTACTTCTGGTCTATTTAGAATTTCAAGAAGAGTATAAAGCGTCGTCGTCTTTCCGCTTCCTGTAGGCCCTGTGGCGAGCACCATACCTATCCTTTGTTTCATAGAATCATGAATGCGTTCGAGTCCTTCGCCATGGAAACCAAGTGTCTCGAGAGAATATCCATGCGCCCCTTCTTTTAAGATTCTTATTACTGTCTTTTCACCATAAAAAGTCGGAAGAGTAGAAACACGGAAGGAAACCCTTTCTCCATTTTGTTCGATTTTAAATCTGCCGTCTTGAGGCAATCTTTTTTCATCCAATTTTAAATTCGCCAGCACTTTTATACGAGTTGTTATACCCGGGCCCGCTCCTCTCTCTAGTATCATGGCATCATGTAAAATACCATCGATCCTGTATCTGACAGTCAATTCATTTTCTCCTGGTTCAATATGAATATCGGAAGCATTTTGCAAGATGGCATGAAAGATTAAAGAGTCTACAATTTTTACCACTGGTAAATCTTCAGCCAATTCTTTTAGTTCTTCGCCAGTTTTTTCTAAATTTTCTTCACTCTCACCAATCGGAACAGATTTCTTTAAATCATCTTTCAATGAGACAGCTTCCTTTTGAATAAAATTACTAAAATCAGCTTGCAAACTTTTTCTGTATTGTACAAGAGCTGATTTTATTGAGACACTGTCTGTAAGTCTAGAAAGAATTTTTTCTCCTGCACGTTTTTTAATAAAATCGATCATCGGAAGATCATCGACATCGAGCATCGCTATTTCAAGCCCTGTATCACTTTTTTTATAAGCAATAATATTATGATTTCTAGCTATCGGTTCAGGAATGAGAGAGAGCACAGAAAGATCAATCTTTTTATTAACTAAACTGACAAAAGGTATTCCTAAAACAAATGCTTCCATCCTTTTCAAATCAGTTTCAGATATTTTCCCATTTGATAATAAAATATCACCAAGTTTTTGTTTTTTTGTTTCTGCTTCTTTTACTAAACCATCGATATCAGAACGCGAAACAAGTCCAGATTCTAAAATAACTTTTTTAAATTGCTCCTCATCGATTACCATAACTCCATTATATCAAAAAATCCCCCACATGGGGGATTTTTTGATAAATAAATTTTTATTTTTACCACTCTAAAAGAACATACCCAGATTTACCATTAGCACCAGTTCCAGCATGAATACCACCAGAAGCACCGACACCAAAACCACTACCATTAGTACCAGAGAAAAAAGTCAAACCACCTTTACCAACAACTTCACCTGTAGAACTTGTGCCAGAAATTCCATCTGTACCAGATTCACCGTCAATTCCATCAACACCAGAAGTGACAGAACCACCAGAACCACCAGAACCAGGAGCAGGGGGATTATTGCCACCTGTCCCCCCAGCCGTACCACCAGAACCACCTAAGGCAAATACACTCGTTGAAGAATTAGTTACATACACTCCAGCCTTCACTCCAGAATAACCATTCCTTGTAGCAAGACCACCAGAACCACCACCACCACTATATATTTGAATCCAATCACCTTCCGTCACAGTAATTTCTCTCTTAAAAATAAATCCACCACCACCACCACCACCACCGGGACCACCGTTAAATGAACCACTACCAGCATAACCACCACCACCACCACCACCACCACCGGCGACTGCAGTAACCCAAATTTTTGTTACACCGTTGGGTACAATCCATTTAATGGGCACAGCATAATCTAAAGAACCTTTATAATACAATCTCCCACTTGGTGTCGCTGCTGTCTTTTGTATTGTATCATCAGGAAACTTAAAACCAGAAAAAGATTTAACATTACCAGTAGCGTCTATTATCATCCTAAGAGAATTAGACATGTTCCCTCCTGTATAAAATCTTATATCACCTTCAGGAGTTAAACTACTATTATTATATGCAACAATATTTAATCCCCCTGCGCCACTTGCGTCAAGTAATGCCCCATTTGGAATAGCTATATCACCATTACTGCCAGAAACAAATCCAGAAGAAAATACATCTAACTGTACAGTAGCTTTATCTGATTCACTTATAATTTGGTTCATAACATTGGGTCCTGTATTTTTGTTTCGAACCGATAATCCACCTGTCGTATTTATTTTACCGTTTACTTCCAACTTAGCATTTGGTGCTGTTGTTCCTGTTCCAATCCCAACATTTCCCCCATTAAACAATATATCACCTACGTTTGGTATATTATTTTTCGCATTAACATTAACAATTCCAATAACTGTCCCATCAGAACCTGTACAATTGCCAACACTATTATTCGTACATATAGCGCCATAAGAATAAATACTATCATTAGCGGCTATACTTTGCGCTCCTAATGCATAATAAGCATTATTTGCCCCAGTTCCACTTCCAGAAGAACCACCAGCAACAAATAATTTGCTTAGTGGAGCCGTTGTCCCAATTCCAACATTACCTGAACCTTTTATAACTAAAGCGTCACTCGTTATACCACTTGCAAAATTATTAGATGTTCCAAAATGTAATTCAGAGCCACTTGCTGTCGGCAACATTGCTATTTTTGCTATTGGTGTAGAATTTAATGAATATCTAAATGAAATAGTTGAATAATTATTAATAGTACCTCCAGAAATTTTTAATATTCCAGAATTCACAGTATTACCTAAAAACGAGGTCTCTCCGCTCGTATCAGTAAGCTCTAATTTCGCAGTTGGATTAGTATTTCCTATCCCCACATCCCCACCAGCATTGTAATAAATATTCGTCCCATTCGTCGTCCATTGACTAGCTACTACTGCACTTGGCGTGACCCACGTCGGCACACCAGCACCATTTGATTGCAATACCTGACCTGCAGTACCAGCCAAACCACCTGGCATAAGTGCACCAGAGAATTTAATATTTCCAACAACATCTAATTTTTCTGCAGGCTCTATTGTCCCAATACCAAAATTCGCACCATTATTAATATAACTTTTTATACCTACCCCTCCTAAAAAATTATTATTAGGACCTGTAGTGTTACCTGTACCAAAAATCGCCAAGCCCAACCCGGACTTTCGGATATACATATTCTGCCCAACAGTATCAGAAAAAACTAAATTAGGAGACAAAACACTAGAAGCTGTATTGTTCTTTAAAATAAAGGCAGCTGTATAATCACTACTTATAGATTTAATAGTACCTAAAGCATCCACATTTCCATTGACATACAATTTTGCTGTACCTGCATCATTTGCACCAATAGCCACACCGCCATTATTTGCAGTATATCCCCCAGGATAAATTGCTAAGTCTCCATTCCAAGCACCCATATCAACAATTCCAGGAGTATCTCCTGTTCTTTCTAGTCGCAACTGTACACCCAAGTTTTCAGCCGATACATGTAATTTTGCTGCGGGGATTGTTGCTGTTACTTCACCAGTTCCAATACCAACCTTCCCGTCAAAAACCGCAGTTGTAAAAGATTTAAAACCATTGACAGCAAAAGCACCATCTTTTTGTTGGGGAACAGTACCTGCATTTATTGGAGGATTAATATCACCTCCAGTTGGAGATGTGAGTGGAGCACTGTAACCTGCAGCAAAAATTTGTATTGATAAAGCAAACAATGCCAACACTAGAACTGATTTTAAAATTACTTTTATTTTTTGACTCATAATTTTTAATTAATTAATAAATTTATCTAATAATTATACTACTTTTTTAATGTTCTATATATGTTGGAATTTTAGTATCAACAGGGTCTGGTATTGGGATAATACACTCTTCCGGTTTTGGATCAGCATCACAATATTCTGGTGGTTTTCGCAAGAGGAAAACTGGATCTGCATTAATAATTTTACTATTTAAATTATCAAAACAATGTAAATCGTATTTTACTGGACTCTCGCTAACAGGGACAATAACTATTTTAGAAGAGGAACTACCCAACGCAGGAGCATCCTCTACATCTCCATCCCAAGAAATATCACTAGAAGTATTTGAAGCTTTACAATCAGTCAATTTACTACTTGTCATTGAACTCCAACTAAGTTTATTTTTATATAAAGGAGGGTAAGAGTAAGTAACTGGTGCTGAATTAAAATTAATCATTGAGGTACCAGCAATTTTCATCACAACTTTACTAAAATCAATCCATCCGACAATATCAGGACCACCCCAAGCATAGCTATCCGCTGTTTGATTTAATTTAACTCCATAATTTGCTCCACTTAAACTAACCCACCCATCCCATCCACCAGTAGCAGTCGTTGGCAATAAAGCACCAGAACATCCAGATGCAAATACTGAACAAAATCTTGCCCAACCGACGAGATTATTACCCTCTTTTCGTGCAGAACATATACCTGAAGGACAACCAGTGAGTTCATTACTATTGAAACTCAACCAGCCATAATTAGAAGACCACGCATAACCAGAAACATCCCCAGATAGATCAATATTTACACCATAATCTGCAATACCACAATTCCCAGTAGAAACACAATTATTAAAAGAAAGCCAACCCATACCACCCCCCTCACTATCAGCTGACCACCCATATCCTGAAACATTTTGTAAAACACTTGAATCTACTGGATGGTTAAAACCAAAATAAACAGAAAAAATCAAAATCGTAACACTCACTATAAGAAAATTTTTAAAATTATTTTTCATAAACTTCTATGGTTTAAAATTATTTAATGAATTTAATATATCATTTTGATTTATGTCTGGTGCTTTAAAAGAATTTAAGTCGTTCATTACTTCTGCTTCAGTTTTTGGCTTAGTTTGAGTTTTTGATTTTACACCAACATTCGAAGAGTTATCGTCTACTGTACCGGTAGTTGTAGAAAGAACAGTCGGAGCCTTAAATGAATTTAGTTCTTTTGTTACTTCCGTTTCAGTTTTCACATTGGCTGGATCTAACTTAAAACTATTAAGTTCAGTCATCACTGCTTCTTGGCGCAACTGCTCAGCAGTTTTTTGCTCAGCTGTCCTCTCTTCCGTATTCTTCGTAAGATTTTGATTTTCAATATATAAGTAAACACCGACAGCACAGGAGATAACTACCAAAAACAAAACTAGTAAAATAATATTTTTCCTAGACATATCATTTATTATACAACATTAAAATATATAAAGGAAAGAAATAGAAGATGTGGATAAGTAAAAAGTATTGCAAAAAAAGACAATAAGTGCTATATTGTCAATATATGAGTCCTGTCGCAACAGGGCTTTTTTATTAAAATAATGAGCAAAGCGAATATATTTTAAAAACCCTGTTAAATAGCTTTTGTTTAACAAAAGCTAAAATTTAAAAAATTTTATTTAACAGGGTAAAGATTTTTATACTCACTATATGTTCGTTAAAAATCATTTATGTTAGACATAAAAACATTCAAATCGGCTTTAGAGCAACTTGAAGAAGAGAAGAAAATTCCAAAAGAAAAAATATTAGACGCCATAGAGCAGGCCATGGCTGCTGCCTATAAAAAAGATTACGGCAAAAAAGGACAAATCATCCGAGCTAAATTTGATTTGGAAACTGGTAAAACAGATTTTTTTCAAATAAAAATAGTAGTCGATGACACTATTGCAAAAGTAGTTGATGAAAAAGAGGATGACAAGGAATATTCAGTAAAAGATGAAGCCGATGAACGTGTACGTTTCAATGGAGAACATCATATAATGCTCGAAGATGCGAAAAAAATAAAAAAGAATGTAGAACTCAATGATGAAGTTGTCTTCCCTCTCGAGTCAAAAGAAGACTATGGACGTATCGCAGCTCAGACGGCCAAACAAGTCATCATTCAAAGAATTCGTGAAGCAGAAAGGACATCTATCATAGATGAATATGGCACAAAAGAAGGAGAAATAGTTACAGGTATCGTTCAAAAAATAGAAAGAGGCAATGTATATGTAGACTTCAATCGCGCAACGGGAATATTACCAGCTGAAGAACAAATCCCTGGAGAATTTTTCCAGAGAGGTCAACGTGTACGGGCTTATTTATATTCAGTAGAAGATACTCAAAGAGGCATCAATCTTCGCCTTTCTCGCAGTCATCCTAAGTTTATCGAAAAACTTTTTGCTATTGAAGCTCCAGAAATAGAAAATGGAACAGTAGAAATAAAATCTATCGCGAGAGAGGCTGGTGCCCGTTCAAAAATAGCAGTACATTCAAATGATGAACACATTGACCCTGTCGGTTCATGCGTCGGACAGAAAGGAACTCGTGTAAATACTATTACTCAAGAGCTTCTAGGAGAAAAAATAGACATCATCCCTTGGTCTGAAGACCCAAAAGAATTTGTCTCAAATTCTATCTCACCAGCCAAAGTGCTTTCAATAGAAATAGATGAAAAGGAACATAAAGCTGTAATAGAAGTCGCAGATGATCAACTTTCTCTAGCTATCGGAAAAGGTGGACAAAATGTACGTCTCGCAGCTAAGCTCACTGGGTGGAGAATAGATATCAAAGGCAATGGCAAAGAAGTCGCCACTACTGACGGAGAAAAAGTAGAAGTCAAAGAGGACTAAAAACTGCAAAAATCGTTTTTATGAATTTTTTTGCATAAAAACAAAAAGGAGATACTTTTAAAGGGGTTTCGAGCGCGACGGCGCGAGAATTTCAGGATTTTTTAAGCTTCAAAAAATCCGTACCGGCTAAAAGTATCTCTTTTTGTTTTTTTAAACTACATGAACAAAGCTACTAGTGCGAGAGAAAGAGTTCCTAGCAATTTTACCAACACGTGTAGAGAAGGACCAGATGTATCTTTGAATGGATCACCGACAGTATCTCCTGTGACAGCTGCTTTATGAGCTTCACTACCCTTTCCGCCTAGATTCCCCATTTCAATATATTTTTTAGCATTGTCCCAAGCTCCACCAGCATTGTTCATAAGAGTAGCAAGGAGAATACCAGCGATAGTACCTACCATGATGAGTCCCGCCTCTGCTTCTGCTTTCATAAATACTCCGACGAGTATAGGCACAGCAACAGCGAGTACTCCTGGTAAAATCATTTCTCTTAAGGCTGCTTTAGTGGTGATATCTACGCATGCTGCGTAATCAGGTTTACTCGTTCCTGCCATTATTCCTGAATCAGCTTTAAATTGACGTCGAACTTCTTCAACAATTTTTCCTGCTGCTTTTCCTACGGCCATCATTGTAAGACCAGAGAAAAAGAAAACTAACATTGCTCCTATCAATGCAGCAACGAAAACTTCTACTTTTGCTAAGTCTACAGTAGCAATTCCTGCCTCTTGTAAAAATGCTGAGAAAAGTAAAAAGGCTGCAAGTGCTGCACTACCCATGGCATATCCTTTAGTCAAAGCCTTTGTAGTATTTCCTGCAGAATCAAGTTTGTCTGTCCTTTGTCTTACTGCTTCTGACGCACCAGACATTTCAACTATTCCACCTGCATTATCTGTGATTGGTCCAAATGTATCCATGGCAAGAACATATGCAGCAGTAGCTAACATTCCCATAGTAGCGACAGCTGTACCATAAAGTCCTCCTGAAGCAAAACCTGTCATCGCTCCTAATTTAAATGAACAGAGAAGGGCTGCAGAAATAGTGACGACAGTTGCTGCTGTACATTCAAAGCCTACAGAAAGTCCTGCGATAATATTCGTAGCATGCCCAGTCTTAGAAGCGTTTGCAATGGACTGCACAGGTCTGTATTTGTGTTCTGTATAATATTGAGTGATAAATACAAAGGCAATACTTGCGACGATACCTACCAACCCTGCGTAAAAGAATAATACATTACCTAACATATCCATCGTGACGAAATAGAAAGCGACAGTAGCCAAAGCACAAGTGACAAAATATCCTTTATTTAAAGCTTTCAATGGCTCATCTTCCTCTTTTGCCTTAGCAAACATTACTCCGATAATAGCCGCAAGTAATCCAAAACCTCTGATAACTAATGGGAAAATAATACCGTTAATTCCAAAATGAGGGAAAAGAGCAACACCTAAAATCATTGCTCCGATATTTTCTGCTGCAGTTGATTCAAAAAGATCTGCTCCACGGCCTGCGCAATCTCCGACATTGTCTCCGACTAAGTCAGCAATAACGGCTGGATTTCTTGCATCGTCTTCAGGAATTCCTGCTTCAACTTTACCGACTAAATCTGCTCCGACATCTGCTGCCTTTGTGTAAATTCCTCCTCCGAGCTGAGCAAAAAGTGCCACCAAGCTAGCTCCAAAACCGAAACCGACGAGTAAGGCTGGAATTTGTATTGCTGTATATCCCAATAATCCATAAATATAATAAAGTCCTGTGATACCTATCAAACTCAAAGCAACTATAGTAATTCCAGAAACTGCTCCGGCTCTTAAAGCAATAGTCAATGCTTTACTCAAGCTCGTTTGTGCCGCAGAAGCCGTTCTGATGTTTGACCTGACAGAGATCCACATACCGACAAGACCAGAAAGTCCTGAGAGGGCAGCACCTAAAAGAAAAGCGAGTCCGACTTGAAGACCTGCCTCAGGTTTTCCATTTAAAGCATAAACTCCGTAAAGTAATAATGCTAAACAAACAGCCATAATGCCAATGGTCTTATATTGTCTTTTTAAAAACGCATTTGCACCCTTTTTGATAGCTTCATAAATTTCCTGCATTTTTAATGTACCCATATCTTGTTTTTTAATCCAATAAACGAGATATCCGGCAAAAAGTAAAGCAAGAAGAGATATAATAAATGAAGTTAATAACATAAATTTTTAATAAATTAACCCGACGCTAAAAAGCGGGGTAAGCTAATAATAAATAATAAAAAAAATTATAGATCTTCGACTTTCTATAATTAATTAACCAGAAATAACTATAACTGAATATCTGCCAAAAAGCAAACAAAAATAGGTTGATTTTCATTAATTTGGTATAATAGAGTTAGGTCAAATTATTAGTTAATAAAAAAATTAAAATATAAAAAATTATGAAAAAATACATAAACCTGTTTATTATAAGCGCATTAGTATTCTCGCTCTTTGGCCCCCTTAAGATGGTCCAAGCAGTTGAAGATTCAAATGAGGCAGATAAGAATCTAGGGCAAGAAGTAAAAACTTTAGAACAAGACTTTAAAGAGAAAAAGGATGAGGTCAAAAATGAATTAAAAGATAAAATAGAAAAAATAAGAGAAGATGCAAATACTTTGAGAGAGGAGGCAAAAAGTAAAATGGAGGTATTAAAAGAAAATTTGAAAAAACAAAAAGATCAAGTTAAAGCAAAGGTCGCAGAACTCCGAATCACCGGCCGCGAAAAAGCTTTAGAAAGATTTGATAACAAAATAAAAGAGTTAGAAGATTTAAAACAAAAAGTTGGTAATCAAATCATTAAATTAAAAGCAAAAGGAATAGATACAACTGGAGCAGAAAGTTTAGTTACCATTATTGAAGCAAAATTAGCTACAATAAAAGCAAAAATAGCAGAAGCTAATACATTGTTGGCGCAATCCACAAACCAACTTTCAGCAGAAAATAAGGCTAAATTACAAACTCTCACTAAAGATACACAAACCCTAATCCAAGAAGTACACAAAGCTTTAAACGATGCAGTCAAATCATTAAAGGATGCAGTAAAAGCAAAAAATGCTACCACTGAAAAAGCTTCCACAGAGACAGAGAATAATCAATAAATTATAAATTTAAATAAAATAATCTTATGGAAACAGAAAAAAAATCAAATGGAGCATTACTTGGATCAATAGTCATCATCGTCCTCCTTATCATTGGTGGTATATACATCTGGCAATCTAAAGTACAGAAAGCTTTGGAGCAAAAGAAAACGGAAGCTGGAATGGTGACGCCTGAAGACGCAAATGCATTAGATGCACTTGACCAAGACATAAATGCAACAGATCCTAATGTAGGAGTAGATGCAAGTACTATAAATTAAAAATAATAAAAATGTAAAGAAACACTTTTTCATGGCTCGCACTCGAACCTGAATATGGTTTACGAATGTAATATTGCGTATGCCAAAAAAAGTGTTTCTTTACATTTTTTACGGAAGTTATTAAAAAGCATCTGCTTCGTGTTTTTTTATTATCTTTGCATTTTTTTTAAAAAAATATAGTATATTTATATGTCTAAAATAAACGTAAAAAAATTACCAAAAAGTGAAGTAGAAATCGAAGGAGAGATAGAAGCTGATGTTTTTGAGGCCTATTTCAGTAAGGCTGTAAAAAAAATAGGAGAAAACTTGGAAATGGATGGTTTCCGAAAAGGAAAAGTCCCTGAAAATATTTTACTTTCTAAGATACCCGAAGCACAAATATTAGGAGAAATGGCAGAGCTTGCACTCAGTGAACATTACCCACAAATTTTAAAAGATGAAAAGATTGATGCCATCAGCCAACCAGAAATTTCTATCACCAAACTCGCTCGTAAAAATCCTCTAGGATTTAAAATAAAAACAGCAACGATGCCTGAGATGGATCTTCCTGATTATAAACAAATCGCTAAAAAAGTTGTTTCAGAAATAAAAGACGAAGAAAAAAACGTAGAACCCACCGAGAAAGAAGTAGAAGACACTATCATGGACATCAGAAAATCACGTGCTCCTAAAATACATATGGCAAATGAAGCTGAACACATACACAAGGAAGGTGAAAAACATGAGCACGAAGAAAAAAAAGAGATAAAAGAAGAAGAACTACCACCATTTAATGATGAATTCGTACAAGCATTAGGACCCTTCAAAAATATAGAGGATTTTAAAGAAAAATTAAAACAAAATATAAAATTAGAAAAAGAAAATCAGTTAAAAGAAAAAACCCGACTAAAAATCGTAGAAAAAATAATCGACGACTTGAAAGTTGAAATGCCAGAAATCCTAATAGAAGTAGAATTAAACAAAATTTTATATAGAATGGAATCTGACATCACTCAAATGGGTCTAAAATTCGAGGACTATTTGAAACATTTAAGCAAGACAGTTGAGGATTTGAGAAAAGAATTCAGAGTCGATGCAGAAAAGAAAGCAAAACTTGGTTTAATCTTAAATAAAATAGCTGAATTAGAAAAAATTACTGCCGACCCTGAACAAGTAGCCAATGAAGTAGCAAAAATACTCGAACATTACAAAGATACTGATGCTGAACGCGCCACAATACACGCTGAAAATGTTTTAACTAATGAAAAGGTGTTTCAGTTTTTGGAAGAACAGAAATAGAATTTCTATTCTCCTTTTAATCCTTTACTAAAGGTATCAGGTTGCTTCCAGCCTCTATGACTAAAATCAAATATTTTATCGACTTCTTCCTTCGACAAACCTTTCTCTTTTGCTATTCTTATGATATCAGAACAAGTACTAACATGTGGTGCTTCTTTAGAATCAAAAAGAAGATCAAAAATCTTTTTAAATTCTTTAATAGTTTCCTCTCTCTCCTCAGACATGATCTTATTAGGTATGTTTTCCATAGTAATATATCTTAACGCCATTAGCGAAATTATTTTATAATACCTTAATACTACCCCCCCCCGACATATTTTGTCAAATATTTGTATTAATCCAGCCCACTACTTAAACACTTGGACATCGGATGTCCAAGTGTTTAATTTTCTAATTCTTTTAACATTTCTTTTCTTAATTCCATATCTTCCAACGATGAAGAGACAAAGTCCTCGTACTCTTTTTTATTTCTAAACTGTTCTAGCACAATATTTGTATTACAAAATTTATTATTTAACGTTTCATCTAAAAATTCATTCAAACTTGATTTACTCAACTTAGACATCGGATGTCCAAGTTTGTTATTTCCATTAATATAAGCGCTAAGGTGAAGCAAATATTCATTTGAATCAATATGTTTTGATTTAAATTTACCTTGGAAAAGAACACCGCTACGTTTATGCCTATTATTAAAATATTTTGTATACCCATTCCCCAACCTCTGCATAAATTTCTCAACCCCTTTCTCTTGAAGAGGAGTAATTAAAAAATGAAAGTGATTAGGGTTCATACAATAAGCAATAAATTGTACAAGCGGTTTCTTTTTTTTATTAGCTTCGCCAAACTTTTTCTTAAAAGAAAATTCATAAACACTACCGATTGGCTCTGTTTGATTAAAATCAAATATACTTTCACAAAAACGAAATAAATCCTTTTCATCAACAAAAATATTCCTCTTATCTGTTCCACGATTATAAATATGATAATACTCATTAATTGCAAAAGAATGTTTTCTCATACTCAAACTATATCACTTGGACATCGGATGTCCAAGTGGCTTGATTCACTCATAAAACAGGTATATTATAGACACATGTTAATACCAACAGTAATAGAAAAATCACAATTTGGAGAAAGAGCTTATGATATATACTCCCGTCTTTTAAGAGAGAGAATAGTTTTCTTGGCTGGCCCTATCGATGACAACGTCGCAAATATCGTCATTGCACAGCTTTTATTTTTAGAATCAGAAGATTCAAAAAAAGATATCTCACTCTATATCAACTCCCCTGGCGGATCTGTGACTTCAACTTTAGCAATAGTAGACACCATGAACCATGTTCGCCCAGATATTTCTACTTTTTGTGTGGGAATAGCGGCATCCGGTGCAGCTATTATACTTTCTGCAGGTAAAAAAGGTAAAAGATTTATTTTGCCAAATGCAGAAATAATGATTCATCAGCCACTCGGTGGTGTAGAGGGACAAGCTACAGATATCGCTATCACTGCTAAACACATTTTGAAAACGAGAGACAATTTAAATAAAATTTTAGCCAAAAATACAGGCAAACCTCTAACTCAAATAGAAAAAGATGTGGAAAGAGATTTCTTCATGGATGCAGAAGAGGCCAAGAAATATGGCATTATCGATGAAATAGTCACCAAATCAAAAGCCCCTACTCCAAAATCATAAGTTTCTCAAAAAACACAAAAACTGACTAATTATCAACATATAGACAAAATATGTTTAATTTGTTATATTACATATGTTGAATTTTACAAATTTATTTTCACTTAGTTTATAAGAATATCCTATATATGTTGTTGAGAGATAAAATTTTAGAGAAAAATTCCCCATGTTTTAAAGGAATCAATCATATCTTTTGCCTAAGAGCAAAACTGCAGATATAGTGGCTTGTTTTTATAAGCTGAAATAAGCTTATGAGCACATTAATAATAATTCTAATCGGAGTCGGTGTACTCCTTTTGGGTGTAGGAATCGGATATTATCTCCGAGTTATCGTCGCGTTAGGAAAAAGAAAATCTATAGAAATTGACATCAAACAAATGATGGTCGGTGCCAAAGAAGAGGCACAAAAAATAACAGATGAAGCCAAAAATAAAGTAGAAAAGAGGCTTACAGAGTTAAAGGAAGAAGAAAAGAAGAGAGAGCAAGAATATAAAGAGACAGAAAAAAGACTTATCAAAAAAGATGAGTTTTTAGACATTCGACAAGTCGAAATAAATAAAGAAGCTGAAAATATCAAATTAAAAGTAGAAGAAGTAAAAAAAATTCAAGAAAAAATATCAGGAATCGAAACAGAAAAAAGAGCCGAACTTGAAAAAGTATCAAAACTCACAGAAGAAGAAGCAAAAGAAGTATTGATGAGAGATATCGAGAAAAAATATGAAGAAGATATCTTAATCAGAATCCAAAAACTTGAAAATAGTAATGAAGAAAAGTTGGACAGAAGAGCAAAAGATATCTTGGCTACATCCATCCAACGTCTTGCTTCAAGTACTGCCTCTGAATTGATGACGACTATCGTCAGTATCCCAAATAACGAAATAAAAGGTAAAGTTATCGGAAAAGAAGGCCGAAATATAAGAGCTTTTGAGAGGGCTTCAGGAGTAGAGCTCATTGTGGATGATACTCCAGGATCTATCATCATTTCATCTTTCGACCCTATCAGACGACAAGTAGCTCGTTTAGCTCTTGAAAATTTAATCTTAGATGGACGCATCCAGCCAGCCAAAATTGAAGAACTAGTAGAAAAAGCTAAAGAGGATATAAATAAAATCATAAAAGAAAAAGGTGAACAAGCAGTGTATGAATGTGGAATATTTAATTTTGATCCACGCATTGTCGCTATCATAGGACGATTATATTTCCGTACAAGTTATGGGCAAAATGTTCTTCAACATTCTATAGAGATGGCACATATCGCTGGAATGATTGCTGAAGAACTCGGAGCAGATGTAGCCATCGCTAAAGCAGGTGCATTAGTACATGATATAGGAAAAGCACTCGATCATGAAGTACAAGGTACTCATATAGAGATAGGTATGAGAATATTACAGAAATTCGGTGCGGACGAGCGTATTATAACTGCGATGAAGTCACATCATGAAGATCATCCTTATGAAACCATCGAATCCGTCATCGTTCAAACAGCAGATGCCATCTCAGGAGGTAGACCTGGAGCACGCCGTGACTCAGTAGAGAATTATCTAAAGAGGTTACAAGAGCTTGAAGCATTGGTAAATGCATTTACAGGAGTAGAAAAATCATACGCACTCCAAGCTGGACGTGAAATACGTATATTCGTCACGCCAGAAAAGGTTTCTGATCCTGAAGCCAAAATAATGGCACATGATATTGCTGTAAAAATAGAACAAGAACTAAAATACCCTGGAGAAATCAAGGTGACGATGATTCGAGAGACGAGAATTATCGAATATGCAAGATAATCTTCACAAAATATAACTTTTTGTAAAGATTATCACGAGCTTGCCTTAAAAAACCCTTGGTATATAATGTATAAGTAGTGATTTTATAAGAAAAGGCCACCGCCTAAGTGCGGGGCAGGGTCGAAATATTACAAAATTATCTTTTTAAAAATATGAATAAACAAGCATTAGCTGAAATGGTACACGGTAAACTTGGTGGTACGAAAGTACAAGCTGAGGAAATCGTAGACGGAATGTTTGATGCTATCATCAGCACCATGAAAAAGGGAGGTGAAGTATCAATAGCTGGCTTCGGAATCTTTTCCGTAAAAGGACGTGCTGCTAGAATGGCTCGCAATCCAAAGACTGGAGAGCAAGTCAAAGTAGCTGCTAAGAAAGTTCCAAAATTCAGAGCTGCAAAGGCTTTAAAAGACGCAGTTGCATAATTCCTTTCGCGCGAAAAGAATTGACTCCAAAAAATCCCCTTTATAGGGGATTTTTTGAATTTATTTATTTAAGTTCTGAAAGTAGTTTTTTAAACCCATCGGTATTAACAAAATAATTGTCTGGATTCTTTTGTAAGGCATTTTTTATATTAGTTACTTGAGTTGGGATTTTGCTTTTCTCTTTAAAATTTGGATCCGCAAAGTAATTAAAATATTGTCCATCCAAAAATGTAACGTAGTGAACTTTTACAAAAGAAGTCTTTTCTGAATAATTTATAAAATCAATTACCTCATTTATTTGTTTATTCTGACCACCACCACCTTCTTTCATGTGTTTATGTTCAACAATAAATAAGTCTTTCTTTTTCTTAAACAAAACATCAGGCATTTTACCATCTGTCTTTTTTTCCCATTTAAAATTCAAATTACATTTTTTAATAATTTCTTTAAATAATTTTTTACCTGTTTTATCAGTATTAATATAAATCAAATTTTGGGATAAAAAGCTTTCAATATCTAATTTCTTAAGTGCCTTAAAACCATATGTATTTAAAATAATTCCAACTTTTCTAATTCCTAATGGACCACTTTGTTTATGTGCTTTTGCATCTTTACTTACCTGTAGAGTTGTTGGCGTGTATCCATATTCTAGATACATTCCGTGTCTATCTTCCAAATATTTTTCAACAACATATTTCAAGAATTTTGATTGTTCTACTTCAGATAATTTCTTGTATGTACTATAAGAAACGTCTGCAACAGACCAAAAACTTGAAAATTCAGAATAATTAATATTACTTGTGGCTAAACACTTTCTAATGTTAGAGATAATCTCATTCAATACCTTAGTATTACCTGACTTCTTAGAAACTTTATAAGCTGAGATATTTTCTAATAATTCTATATTATTAATCATCAACTTATTCGGTTTTTTCCCATTAGGTGAAATAATAATATCCGCTGATTTAATATATGCATCATCAATAAGTGGTTCAGGTTTCTGTAAGGAATATTTAAAAAGTTTCAAGTTTTTATTTTTCATAGACTAAAATAATTTAAGATTTATATCTAAATTAGCAAATTCATGCGCATCTTCTAAAAAAGAACGTGCTGTCATATAATCAAGTCTTCTTCTTCTTTCTCCATTTTTTTTATTTCCCTTAAATGGAGACAAAAGAACATCATTCGTCTTTCTTCTAAAGTCAGAAAGCAATTTATTACTATGTTTAATAATTTTATTAATCGACTCACTATTAGTATTCTTTATTTCAATCACCGTTATTAATCTTGAACTATGCTTAATAGTGGTTAAATCATAATCTATCTCTTCAGGCAACATAAAAGCTATAGGTTTCTGGGGGTTGGTTGTGTCTACTGCCCTTAGTGCTATTTGCCCTTTTGGAGAATTAAATTTCATGTATGTATTTTTATGAGGTACTTTACGCATCTTCTCAAAATCTCCTAATTTACCTATTAATTTATCATTCTTATATACATCAATTTGATCATATTTTTTGTTTTTATTATCAAAACAAATTACACATACGGGATTTTCTGTATCATTAAACAACTGATCCTCAATTATTGTTATGCTCACTAATCTATTTTTAGGAAACTTTGAGTTAATAAAGGTTTCAGGAATAATCATAGTTCCAAAATCATTAATTAAACACTTTTCAATAGCTAGTTGATAAATATCATCATATTTACAAATATCAAAATATTTTTGGACATTTTTATAGATACCTTTTCTTTTAGCACTATAATTAGTCAAATATGGTGGATTTGTTATTATAATTGAATTATTAACCTTAGGAATATTTATAAGGCTATCATTTATCTCCCAATTCAAATTTTTATCTATATCAAACCCTTTAATTTTTTTAAAACCAATTTTTTTGGCCACATTTAATAAATCACCGTCACCAGCAAATGGATCAAAGGCAATAGTAGCTTTTGTAGATTTAATAAATTTATAAATATGATCTTTCAACCAAAAACTGTTTTTGGTAAAAAATTGACCTAAACTCTGTTTTTTTACTATTGCGTTCACACTCATATTATATCTTAATTTAATATTATTTAATACTTCCTAATCACTGCTTTAAGTACCGCAATCACATTCAAGCTCTGCGTCGGGTATATCGGCTGATAATTTTTATTTGCTGGCTCGAGCCAGACTTTATTTCCTTCTTTTCTAAAATACTTCATCGTAAATTCCCCATCCACTTCAGCGATAACTATCTGCATATCTTTAGCTGTGTTTGCTCTCTCAACAATCACCATATCCCCTTTTTCAATATGTGCGTCAATCATAGAATCCCCATCTACTTCCAGCATATACATAAATTCTTTTTTTTGAATCAAAAAATCATCAAGACTAACAGTATCTAACAATTCCTCTTCGACAGTAGCTGGCAATCCAGCTGTCACATAGCCAAGCAATGGTATCTCTCCAAAAGATTTCGTAGGAGTGAGCCTTCCAAGATGATCTTTGGCAACCAAACCTGCTTCTATCAATTTTTCTACAACTTTAAAAACAGCATTCTTGGATTTGAAACCAAAAAGCTCCATCATTTCGGAATATGTCGGCATTCTTTTATTTTTTGAGTAGAAACTTTCTAGTTTTATTTGGTGTGAATTTTTCATGTGAGCGTAACTTCTCTAAATTAGAGAAAACTGGGAAAAAGACGTCTAAAAAAGTTCTGCCTGTTATAAAAACGTATTTTCTTTAGAAGAAGTTTATGATCACGAGCTTCTCTAAAATACTCTTCCCCACGAACTATCTTCAAATCAATTATCCTATTGATTCTCTGAATCTCTTTTTCTATTGTTTTTAAATATTGTTTTTGTGACATAAAAATAAATTATTTTCTTGTAATTTACCCCATCCTTTCCTCCCCCTATGTAGGGGGAGGTTTGGTAGGGGTATTTACGACTGTACATATAGTATAAGTGAACGAGCGTTCACTGTCAACATATCCCCTGTGGATAACTCCGAACCAAAGCAAAGCTTGGTACGGGACAGGTCTCTAAAAACTAAAAAACAACATTAAAAACGAAGAATAATATTTTTGCTGGTACGGATTTTTTGAAGCTTAAAAAATCCTGAAATTCTCGGCTCGACAGCCTCGAAACCCCTTAAAAACATTATTCTTCGTTTTTAATTACTGACCTTCGGCCTATATTGTATTGCCTCAAGAATATGATTTGAATTTATTTCTTCTGAATTTTCAAGGTCAGCAATAGTACGAGCAATTTTAATCACCCGATGATAAGCTCGAGCCGAGAGAGCCAAACGTTCAGCACTATTATCTAAAAGTTTTCTGACTTCATCATCTAATTTCACCAAATTAGATAAATCTTTTACATTCATCTCGCTATTCGTTTTTATATTTCTTTCTGCAATTTCAAATCTTTTTCTTTGTACTTCACGTGCTTTTGTCACTCTATTTTTTATCCATTCACTTTTTTCTCCATCCCCTTCTTGGCTTAATTTTTTATAATCAACGTTCCCGACGGACACCCAAAGATCAATACGATCCATTATTGGCCCTGATAATTTTCTTTTATACCTATCTAAATCAGATGGTTTACAAATACAGGCCTTTTGTTTGCTTCCAGCATTTCCACAAGGACAAGGATTCATAGCTGCAACTAAAATAAAATTCGACGGGAAACAAGCTGTCGCTTTCGCACGAGAAATAGATACGACATTGTCTTCGAGAGGTTGTCGTAAAGATTCAATTACTCTCTTTTCAAACTCTGGAAATTCATCCAAGAACAACACTCCTCTATGTGCAAGCGTCACTTCGCCAGGTTTTGGATAAGTTCCTCCTCCTATGATAGAAACATAAGAAGAAGTGTGATGTGGAGAACGAAATGGAGAATTTGAAATAAGTTCACCTCTCGTCACACCAGCGACAGAATGTATGCCTGTAATTTCGAGCACTTCATCAAGATTCAAATCTGGCAACAATCCTGAAAAAGCTCTAGCAAGCATCGTCTTTCCTGTTCCTGGTGGTCCATACATAGCGATATTGTGTCCACCAGCGGCTGCTATCTCAAGACCTCTTTTTGCACCCTCTTGCCCCTTGATATCAGCAAAATCAGAATTTCTAATCTCTTTTTTGTAAACTACTTCTGTCTTTGGTTGAAGCAATATTTTTTTATTTTTCTCACTATCTCTTTTTTCATTAAGATGCTCCACAACCTCCTCGAGACTTTCCGCACCAAATATTTTTATACCATCGACAAGTGCCGCCTCTACTGCATTCTCTTTGGGTAAGTAAACTTCTTCATAACCTGCTCTTTTTGCTTCCATTACGAGAGGTAATGCTCCCCTAATACGTCGCAATGACCCATCGAGCCCAAGTTCTCCCAAAAAAATCTTTTTTTCTGAATTAAATTTCAAATCTTCTGCCGCAAACATGTATGCCAAAGCAATAGCCAGATCAAAAAACGGCCCCTCTTTCTTCAAATCAGCTGGCGAAAGTGAAACTATTATTTTTTGATTCTTCGCTTTAGGAGATTTGTAGCCAGAATTTTTAATAGCTGAGCTTACTCTGTCTTTTGATTCATTTACAGCACTATCTGGAAGCCCTACGACGTTAAAAGTATGCAATCCACGCGACAAATCGACCTCAATCGTTACGATTTGTCCAGAAAGGAGGTTTACTTGTGCCGAATAAACTCGTGCAAAGCTCATGATTCTTAAAATTAGTAAAAAGAAAAGTTTTAAGGAGTTTCGAGCGCGACGGCGCGAGAATTTCAGGATTTTTTAAGCTTCAAAAAATCCGTACCGACAAAACTTTTCTTTTTAGTAATTTAGTTACAAAAACAATTTTAATTATTCAAATGCTTCTTACATGTCTTGGCTGCAGGATTGACTTCCATACGAGCCATCTCAATATCCTTCTTGCACACTTCACATTTACCGAATGATTCTCTATTCAAACCCTTCAACGCACTCAAGATATTATTCAATCTTGATTCCAATGTCTTTATCATAATACTTCTCGCTTCAAAATCTTCAAATCTATCAGCCATATCGTTTTGATCGGATTCTCTAGAATCTCTTTCTTCCGGAACCGCCTCCCACTCATTCGTTTCTGGATTTAATTTTCCAATATCACGAACTTCCTCAAGAAGCATATCTCTTTCTTTTTCTAATTTTTCTTTAATTTTCTTCTTATCCAACATGAAGAGTATACTAGCACTTTAATTAAAAAAGGCAAATTAATTATTCAAGTTTTCAATAAATTTTTTCGTCTCATCTGTTGATGTGAAAATTGGCTTAGATATTTCCCAAATTATTTTAAATTGCGATGAAAGCATTTCTACAAATTCTCTACTTTCAATGATAAAACCAAAACGCTCCTTTTTTGATGAGATAAAAGCAACTTTGTTTTCATATATCCAATATCCCATAGAAAAATCAATTTCTTTAGGTGCAATCCGTGTTTCTCTCAAAAAATCTTCGCCGACTCCCATATATGGATGCGTTGCAATATTAACTTTTTGATTCTCTGGCCAAATTGCTTTAGTATATATATTTCTTTTTATTCGTTCTTTATTTAAGTGTATAAAAAAATCTTCAGAAAGAATTTCAATCATTGCCTTAATTGGCCAATACGCCTGAGTTTCAATATTACGATAAAGAAGCATATCATTCAGAACATATCGCATCCCATCTTCACCGTCAAAAAATTGGAATTTAGGACTAATAGTTATCTTGTTTGTTTGAATAGTGGTAAATAATTTTTGAATATCAATTTTAGTTTTAGTTAGGTCTTCGATTTTTTGATCTAGAAAAAAATTTATCTTCTCTTTCGAAACAACCGAGAATGTTTTTATTCCATTTTTCTGTGACTCGATAACTAAACCTTGCTTTTGCAGATTTGTAAGAAAACCATAAAGTGACGGGCGAGAAATGCCAATTTTCTTTGCTAATACACCTACAGTCTGTTCACCATTTTCAAGTATATAAATAAAAGACTTTATTTCTTCATCTTTTAATCCTAACTTCTGTAATGTCTTGTCTATCATAAGGAAAGTATAGCAAAATACTTATATGTTGTCAAATTTGTACAACACTATTTACACTTATTGACATTTATCGTATACTATGTTCATAAATATAAATATTTCTTTGTCAAATTAATAAGCAAAGTCCTAGGAGGGACTATAAAATGAAAAAACTTCTTGTATTATCAGTCACATTTTTGTTAGTGTTTTTTGTCGAAATAACGTCCGCACAGAACACTACAAAACAAGACACCACAAATTCCTCATCAATGTTTCAGGGAGGATTATGGGCTGGAGCCAGTAAAACAGCAACATTCATCGGTTTTATGGGACCAAAAATTTCAATGACTGTCGCAGTTTCTAAAAAATCAGAAATCGAAATTGGACTCAATGGAGTTCCTGGTCTTTTAGTAAAACCAGAAATAAAACTAGGGTTGTCCGCTGGAACAACCTTTACCTTCAAAAATAAGAACTGGAAAATAAAACCAATCGTCGGGGTTATGTTTATAAAAACTGACAGTTGGCAAACGATGCTCGGAGTGGGTTTTATGTTCTAATCAAATTACTAAAGCCCCAATAGAAAAGCCACAAACTTTCTGTTGGGGCTTTTCTATTTCTTTGTATCTGAAAACTGCTTCGCTCCGAGCCATGCAAGTTCAAAAACTTTCTTTTGAGCGTCTGCAATTTCTTTACTTTCAAGAATAACAGCAAACTTTTCTTTCCAAGAGACAATTATTATCTTGTTGTTATAAATATTCGTTTCAGTAGTAAAATAAAACTTATCTTTAGGAACTATTAGAGATTCTCTTAATTCTTCTTCGTCTTTAGAAATAACTTTTAAAGTATCAGGATCATCTGGGACAATTACCCTTACTTTAATATTTTTACCCACTCTCCTTTTAAAGTAATCCCTTAAATACTCTTCTCCAACAGCTGTAAAAGCGTCCGTGCCCACTGCATAACCTATGATTTCTACCTTTGCATTTAAAGTATCTTCAAAAGCCTCCTTTACTCTCTCAATTCCTTCATAAAATCTCACTTTTGGTTTTTCTTTTACATTATAAACAGATAAAAGCTCAGGCAACAAAATATGTGCTTGTTTTAACTTCTCTTGACTCTGCTTTATCTTGTTTTCTAAGAAAGAAATTACCTTGTCTGGACTTTCAGCTACAAATTTTTGAATTTTCGTCTCGCCAATAAGATTTACCAAACCACCACTAGCTAAAGACTCTAAAATGTCATACCCAGTAGTACGATTTATACCTGCTTTTCTTGATATTTCTGTCGTGGTAGAAGGACCAAGCTCAAGAAGAGCTAAATAGACACTTGCTTCTTTATTGCTAAAACCTAAATCAATTAATTGTTCTTTTTTTATCATAACAACCCTATTATATACCCATATTTAATTTGTGTCAATTATTTTCCACAAATATGTGGATAACTATGATTTCTAAACCATCCTTATAATATAATTATAAATTAAGGATTTAAGTAATATTTAGAGGAAAAATAACAAACTAATTTTAAAGCAAATTTATTTATTTGTGGAAAAAACTTGACAATCTCTTTACAATTTGCTATGCTATTAGTAAATGAAAATTATCATTAACAAAGAATAAAAATATGTTTAAATGTATTGAATGTGGAGTATCAGGGAAAAAGTTAGATTTTAATTATTTATCTAAAATTAAAGAACAAGCTATAAAACTTGGGTTGGTGGGAACTGCCTTTATAAAAGATGATGGTGGTATTAAAATCATAGCAGAAGGAAAAGACGAAAACTTAAAAAAGTTTGCAAATAAATTAAAACTAAATAACCTCTTTCATGGAGTAGAAAATTTCTATATATTACAAAAAGAATCAAATATAAAATATACTGAATTTTCTATTAACTAAATAACTATATGAAAACTATAAAATGCCAAAGTTGTGAAAGTGAATTTACTATAGCGAAAGAAGACTTGAATTTTTATGAAAAAATAAAAATTCCCCTACCGACATGGTGTCCAGAATGTAGAAACAAGAGAAGGATGTCTTGGAGAAATGAAAGAACCTTATACAAAAGAGTTTGTGATGCTACTCAAAAAAACATAATAAGCATGTTCTCTCCCTATGAAAAACTAATTGTATACGAAAGAGACAATTGGTGGAAAGAAAATTTTAACGTCTTAGAAAATGGCCAAGATATAGACTTCAATAAATCACTTTTTATACAATTTAAAGAATTGTTTAGTAAAGTCCCCCTCCCTAGTTTATTAAACGAAAATATAACTAATTCTTCTTTTTGTAACTGTGTGCATAACACTAAAAATGGGTACCTTCTGTTTGCATCGATGGAAACAGAAAATGTATTCTACTCTACTCGAGTTATCGGAGCAAAAGATTCTGTAGATGTTTTTGGTGGCTTCAACCAAGAAATGTGTTATGAAAACATAATGTGCGACAAATCACAAAGATTATTCTTTAGTGAGAGAAGTGCAGAATGTTTCGACTCGATGTTTCTATGCGATTGTAGAAATCTAAGCAATTGTCTGGGTTGTGTAAATTTGAGAAACGTCAGTTATAACATCTTTAACAAACAATATTCAAAAGAGGCATATAAAAAAATATTAAATGATCTAAAATTAAATACCCATTCTGGTTTGCATAAGTTTAAAAAAGAATTCGATATTTTCAAAAAAACTTTACCAAAAAAATATGCTAACATCCTTCGTTGTTATTCAGTAACTGGTGATAATATAACAAATTCAAAAAATTGCAGATACTGTTTCGATGCCTATAAAGATCTAGAAAATTGTGCATTCGCAGTCCACTCAATTGGACTAAAAGATAGCCAGGATGGTTATGGTGTTGGTGATAATGCAGAACAACTTTATGAGGCAATAGACTCTGGTGTAAACGCCTCAAATCTTTTTTCAACAATCTGTGTTCACGATTCTCACGATCTAGCTTATTGTTATAACTGTCACAATTCTTCTTATCTATTTTTTTGTTCTGGTCTACGTAACAAACAATACTGTATCCTAAATAAACAATATACTAAAGAACAATACGAAGAATTAGTACCCAAGATAATACAGTGTATGAATAACATGCCTTACATAGACAGCAAAGGAAGAATATACAAATATGGTGAATTCTTCCCACCTGAATTAAGTCCATTCTGCTACAACGAAACCATAGCACAAGAATACTTTCCATTAACGAAAGAAAAAGCTTTAGAGGAAGGATACAAATGGAAAGAAAAGGAAGAAAGAAATTATCAAATAGACATCAAAACAGGAGATATACCAAATGATATAAAAGAGGTAAATGACTCAATAATAAATAAAGTCATCGAATGTGAACACAAAGGTATTTGTAATGAACAATGTACAGAGGCATTCAAAATAATAAAGGATGAGCTTTTTTTCTACAAAAGAATGAAACTACCACTTCCCAGACTATGCCCTAACTGTAGACACAGCAATAGACTAAAACAACGTAACCCTCTTAAACTCTGGCATCGCAAGTGCATGAAGGAAGGATGCAAAAATGAGTTCGAAACCTCCTATTCTCCTAATAGACAAGAAATAATATACTGTGAAAAATGTTACCAACAAGATGTTTACTAAATTTATTATCTAGTTTCTATTTCTTTATCTGGCTAGATGCCAAGCGGAGGATCACTTCCCCTGTTGCAGCCTCGAAATTTGTGATAATGATAGATGAATCATCAATAAATACATACATCAAGACAATCTTGCCGTCATTGTCTCTTAAAATCCGTGCATTTTTGTTTTTTACAATACCATCTTCAAAACTTTTTGTAAGTAAATAATTTGTTTCAGGTGTTATGCCTACCCCAAAGAATCCATGAAGATCGAGAAACATTTTTGTCTCCCAACTACGCATCACTGGGAATATTTCAGGGAAAGAACGTACTTTAAGAAGCATAAATAACTCACCTATGTTCGGAGAAATAGAACTAACTCCACTCTTAAACGTGCCAAGTAAAAAATTGTCACTAATCAAACTAAGTTGATCATTATTTAGATTACCTTTCAAAAGCGCATTAAGCCTCTTAAATCCTATAACCTTATTAGCTTCTGTTAGATATATACCTTCTACCCCCCCTATTTTTACTTTTGTATTATTAGCTTCATCAAAAACAATAGCTGATATTTTATCTTTATTCTGTCCATCGATCGCCTTAAAATCAGTCCTGTCGGTAAAAATAATTGAAGATGCTTGTGGCGCGATGGATACAGTATTTATATTATTATTTATAAAAACAAAAAACGCCAAAACAACAACAGCTAAAAAAATGAGAGCAATGCTAATAAGCATAAACAATCTATTTCTTTTTGATCCAGGAGACAAATTTTTCTTTTCAGCTTCGTGTTGTTCTTCTTCGTGAATTATCTTTTTAATTAATCCACCCTTGTCACTTTCAATAGCCTTCACCATGTCATCGGTGTAAGTTTCTATGTTTTTATTTCTTAATTTATTGTCGTTCTCCATTTAAATTAATTCACCTCTCCCCTCAATCCCCTCTCCTTAGTAAGGAGAGGGGGCAAGGGGGTGAGGTCAGTAAACTTCCCTATTATAACACTGTTCACAGTATATTATTTCTTTTCGGTCAGGTGCATATGGAGTTTCAAACTCATTGGTGCAATTCTCTTTCATACACTTGCGATGCCAAAGTTTCATTGGGTTTTTTAATTTTAGTCTATTGTAATGCCTACAAAATGGACACAAACGAGGAAGTGGAATATTCATCTTTTTATAAAATTGAAGCTCTGAAACAGTCAATTTGAAAGCCGTAGCACATTGATCATTACATTTTCCTTTATGTTCACATTCTATAATTTCTTTTACAAAAGAATCTGGGACATCTTTTATCTTATCTGGAATATCATTATTTAAAACAGTAATTGTATAATTTTTTTCTTCTCCATCTCGCCAAGAAAAATCTTGCTCAATTGCATCTTTTTTACTTTTTGGAAAATAATCTTGAACAATGGCTTCGTTATAATAAAATGGAGATATTTTCGATGGGAAAAATTCGCCATATTCTTTTTTCTCTTTCATTGCTTCAATAATTTTTACAACTATTTTTTCATATTCAGACTTTTCATATTGCTTATTTAAAATGCAATAAGATTTGTTACGAAGTCCTACACAACCAAAAATATTATTACAATCAAAACAATTCTCTGAATATTGGACATTAAATCCTCCCCAAATAAAAGCCGAAAAAAGTATATTCTGTCCTGATGCACTCATTACTTCATAAAATAATTCAGCATTGTTCCATGCAATAAATGCATCATATCCATCTTTAGAACCATCATGCGCTCTGTAACAAAATTTACAGTTTTCAATATTATTTCTGACATTAAAACATTGCTTGCAATTACGACTTTCTAAGATATCATCACCAGTTACATTTATTGATTTTGTAATTACTGCATATTTTCTTGGGATTTTAAGTTTTAGTTCTTCAAATTTTGTTTTTGCTTTTTTAAAATTTTCCCAACCACCATCCCAATATTTATTAATCTCTTTTTTATATTCTTCTTTTGAGTATTGCTCATTAAAAATACAATATGATTTACTACGAAGTCCTACACAGCCGAAACAGTTGTTACAGTTCTTGCAGTCGTAAAGTAAAATAGAATCAAAGCAAGATTCACAATTTTGACCCCAAAAAAGACTATTAGATTTTACGGAATCAATAAGCTCATAACAAAATTCGCAATCACATGATTGATGTAAATCTAAACAATTTTTTACTCTGAGAACCGCACCAAAAAAGTAAGAACTATCTTCTGCTGTATCAGACCCAGCGCAAAAATAACAGTTTTTGAGATTTAATGTGTGATTAGAATAATCACTATTTACATTATTTTTTTGTATTAAACTAGGATGTGGAATTTCCCTGAATAAAGCATCAAATTGTTCAAAAAAACCCTTCGAAAAATCATATGATTTACCATAATCAAGTGGATCACAAGCATCACTTTTCCAATATTCTTGATCATAAACCTTATAAACAGTATTCGGAGCATACATTGAAATAATAGATTTCCCCGTAGCATCACACTTTCTGTGATACCAAGTATGCTCATTTCTCCACATCATTCTCCTTATGCTTCGGCACTCAGGACACCACGTCGGTGGAGGGACTTTTATTTTTTCATAAAATTTAAAATCCTCTGGCTCTACTATGAAGTCTTGTTTACAATTCTGACAGATTTTAGTTTCATTTTTGTATTCCATATTTTATTTACACATATACGCTATAGCTGATATGTGATCAATACACCTCTTGTTGATAACACCTTTCACAATACACTATCTCCGGTCTATTTGGGTCATAACTCGTTTCAAATTCATTACTACAACCCTCCTTCATGCATTTTCTATGCCAGAGTTTCATCGGATTTTTTAAAGTAAGTCTCCTTCTGTATCTTTCATCTTGATGAATTCGAGGAATAGGAATATTCATATGACGATAAAATTGAAGCTCAAACGGTGTTATTTTAAAAGCCTTTTTTGTAATAATACATTCTATCACTTCATTTAAAATTGAATCATCCACGTCTTTTATATCGTCTGGGAGTTCTTCAGCTTTTTTTGTTATAACATATTTGTTTTCTATTTTTTCTTTATAGTTATATCCTCTATTTATTATTTCTTCCTTTGTAAGTGGAAAATGATCAAAAATAACTGTTTCGTTATAGCCAAATGGGGAAAATTCTGTTGGAAAAAATTCCCCATATTTGTAGACTTTACCTTTAGAATCAATATATGGAATTTCAACCATGTGTCTTTTAATTTTTTCTACTAAGATCTTATATTCTTCCTTTGAATATTGCTTGTTTAAAATACAATATTGTTTTGATTTTAATGCAATACAACCAAAAAGATTACTACTAGACTGACAAAGATCACAATACTCAAGTTCATTAATCGCGGGGGCACCAGTGATGATAAATTTCAATTTTTGGCTATTTTCTGACCCCCCTGTAGCATGTTCATATCCTAATTCTGCTTGGTAATGACAGATATCCATGGAATTTTTCGCATTAGTCATTCTATATCCGTATTTTATATTTTCTGTATTTACACCATTAAAAGCAAACTGGCTATTTTTACAATCCCGAAGATCATCTCCTATTGAAGATATACTATTCATTATTTGTGCATATTTCTTTGGAAATTTGAGAGAAAAATTACAAAATTCATCAAAAGTTTTTTGAATAAACTTATAACTCCCCATATTAAAATCTTTTATCTTTTTAAAATACTCTTCTTTTGAAAATTGTTTATTCCAAATGCAGTAATTTTTATTTCTCAAATTTATACAACCAAAACAATTCTGACAATTCATGCAATCAAAAACAAAGTTACAATCGATGCAATTATAGGACCAATAAATATACTGACAATTGTAACTTTTATTATTCCATAACCCTTCATATATAAATTCACTGTTTCTTACATTGTATGAATCTATAATATTTTTAGAATTATGTATATTGCTACAATAATAAACATCCTCAGAAGTATTTAAAATGGAATATGATAAATAAACATTTTTTGTATCCTTTGCATAATTAGTATATTTAGAGTCTAAACACTTCCCCAACTGCCAAACTGATTGCCTAGGAATTTTAGAAAATAATTCTTTAAACTGAGTAAAAAAGGGGTTATTAAAATCATAATCCTGTGCATATTTTGATGGGTCCCAAGCGTCACTACGCCAACATTCTGGACAATAAACAGGAAAAATAACATCCGCATCATACATTGAAACAATATTTTTCTTACATAAATCGCACGTTCTTTTATACAAAGAACGCTCGTTTCTCCAAATGAGACGTCGTGCGAGTCTACAATCTGGGCAAAAAGTCGGTGGAGGGACCTTTATCTTCTCATAAAATTTAAAATCTTCTGGCTCTATTACAAAGTCTCTTTTGCAATTTTGACAATTTTTAGTTTCACTCCCCATAGTCTTTTTTAAATTACAAAAATAAAAATTTTAAGAGTCGTGTTGGTCCCCTGCCCTTATGTCCCCGAGGGCGAAGGCTCAAAAATTTTTGATTTTTATAATTTATGTTACTTCTTTGGTGAAAAGAAATTCGGATCTGCTTCTTTTATGGACAAACTAATTTTACCTCTTTCCGGATCCAATTTTATAACTTTCACTGGTACTATCGTACCTTCTTTTATTATATCGCTAACTCTCTCTACACGAAATGGTGCCATCTCGGAGATATGAACCATACCATCAGTAAAAGGATTAAGCCTGACAAACACTCCAAAATCAGCAAGCTTCACGACTTCACCTTTTAGAACTTCTCCAATCTTAAATTCATGAGTCATTTCTTCTATTATTTTCTTCGCTATCTCAGCTGATCCACCCTTGCCTGTCAAATATACAGTTCCATCATCTTCGATAGTTATTTCTGCACCTGACCTTTCCTTTATATCTTTAATAGTTTTTCCACCTCCACCGATAACCATACCTATCTTGTCCGGATTAATTTTCATAATTAATATTTTTGGTGCATTTGGAGAAATTTCTGCTCGAGGTTTTGGAATTTCTTTTTCAATTCTATCTAAAATAGTAAGTCGAGCTTTTTTAGACTGCCTCATAGCTTCACCTAGTATTTTTATTGGAACTCCTTCCACCTTCACATCAAGCTGAATAGCTGTGACACCCTCTCTTGTTCCTGCAACCTTAAAATCCATATCTCCATGATGGTCCTCAGGGCCTTGAATATCAGTCAAAATTTTATACTTATCATCATTTTCATGCATGAGACCCATAGCGATACCTGCAACAGGCGCTTTGATAGGAACTCCTCCATCCATAAGAGCAAGAATAGAGGCACAGATAGAAGCTTGAGAAGTAGAACCATTAGAAGCCATTGATTCGGAAACTACGCGCATAGTGTAAGGAAAATCTGCCACACTCGGCAATACCATTGCGAGTGCTTTTTCAGCCAAAGCTCCATGTCCGACTTCCCTACGATTCGTATTGCCTACACGCCCAACTTCTCCACTAGAATATGGAGGGAAATTGTAATGATGCATGAATCTTTTTTCGTTTTTTGATTGCATTCCATCCACTAAAAGTTTTTCCTCAGGACCAGCAAGAGTAAGCACAGAAAGCACGTGTGTCCCTCCACGATAAAATATCCCACTACCATGTAAAATCGGTGAGAGTCCGCCAGCTTGAGCATAAAGATCTCTCAATTCATCCATAGCTCTACCATCAGCACGTTTATTTTCCTCTATAGCCTTTTTGTGAAGCATATCGTTCTCTGTGTCATCAAAAAGATTGTCTTCTAAAGCAAAATCATCTCTATCAGGAAAACTTTCTTCAACTAATTTGTTCCAAATACTATGTAATTCATCTATTTTCTTTTTCCCAGTACCGGCAAATAAGGCTTCTTCCATTTTTGGCAAAATATTTTCATTAAATAATTTTACTGATGCATCAGATATTTTTTCTTTTTCTATTATTCTCTTAGGTATACCTATTTCAGACACAATTTTCTTCTGGAAATTTTCTAACTTAGTTATTTCTTCACTAGCAACTTTAAACGCTTCTTCGAGTTCCTCTTCTTTCGTTTGATGAGCAGATGCCTCAATCATGTTTATATTGCCACCCTTTCCACAAATAGTCAGATCGTATTTATACTGGGTATCATCTTGCCTTAAACTCTGAGCGGGGTTTACCCGCACACTAAAATTAGTGTGCGGGTTTATCTTTAAATCTTCATCTGCATACTCACCAATACGCACAGCACCTATCGGTCCTGCCCAAGGAATATTAGACACAGCTAATGCTAGAGAAGCAGCATTAATAGCTAAAATAGTAGAATCTTCTTCTCCCATTGAGATGACTGTCGTGATTACTTGCACTGCATGACGGATTGATTGATCAAAAAGCGGGCGAAGAGTCCTGTCGATGACTCTACTGGCAAGTACCGCATCTTCTGAAGGCTTGCCTTCTCTGTGCATAAATCTAGATCCTAAAATTTTCCCTGCTGCATAAAATTTTTCTAAATAATCAACCGTCAAATTAAAAAACCCAAGGCCTTCTTGCTTGTCGTGTGACATGCAGGCTGTCGCTAAGACGATAGTCTCACCATATTTTAAAATGACTGACCCATGCGCTTGTTCTGCTAAATCTGAAAAAATAGCAGTTAATGTTTTACCACCAATCTCTACACTAAATTCTTTCTTTTGCATAATATACTAAACTTAACACATTACCTCATTCCTATCAAATATTTCTTTGGATTCAAAGAAAGATCAATAAAATCATCGACAGCTTCTCGAAGCTTGCCAGATGTTGATTTACCAAAAGCGATAGCTTCTACTTGTGTCCCTATGTTTTGAATATATTCAACCATAGGCACATAGTCTCCGTCACCGGCGACAAGTACGACAGCGTCTAATTTTGGTGCAAATTTAATAGCGTCTACTGCAAGCCCAACATCCCAATCCCCCTTTTTGAAACCACCGTAAACCTGTAAATCTTTCGTCTTTGTTTCAATGCCCAATTTTTCTAATGCCTCAAAGAAATTCTTCTCTTCTCCATTTTCAGAAGTAATGACATAAGCCACTGCACGCACGAGCTTCCTACCAGCCACTGCTTCTTTCAAAACTGCACCGAAATTCACTCGCGCCTTGTATAAATTGCGAGCCGAATGATATAGATTTTGAGTATCAATAAAAACCCCAACTCTTTGTTCTTTATTTTTTATTACAGTCATACATTTATTATAGCACAAGTAAAACCCCTCCTGACCTCCCCTTATCAAGGGAGGAAAAAGAGAATCCCCCTGACAAGGGGGACTTAGGGGGTTAGACGAGATTCATCTTCTTCATGAGTGCATTGTAACGAGTTTTATCTTTGCGCTCCAAATATTTCAAATGATTGCGTCTATCAGCAACCATCTTGATAAGTCCACGACGAGAATTGTTATCTTTTTTATGTTTCTTTAAATGTTTAGCCAATTCTTCTATTTGAGTAGATAAAACAGCTACCTGAACTTCTGAAGAGCCTGTATCTTTATCATGAATTTGATTTTTCTTTATAACTGCTTGCTTTTTCTTTGTAGTTAACATGCGATTTATCTTAGCATAAAGTCGCTAAAATTGCAAGGTTCCCTATGATCTTTAAAATTTAGATCAAAAAAAAATGATCATCTTTCAAGTAAAACAAAATAATGATTTTCCCCTAACTTAGATCCTTTATTCAGTTGAATCGTATCCTTTGCAAGTCTAGCACTTAATTGGCTTATATAAGGTATGTTGAACGAACCATCATGATTGCGAAATCCTGATCCTACAAAAAAATAACAATTCTCAGAAGGAGCATTCGTTATTTCTTTTGGAATCTCTTCTTGATTCTCTAATAGATATTTTTCTAATTCAAAACCCGGGATAAGATACTCTTTCCCATATTCTTTCGAAATAGCCCTTATACTTTCAGACATAGATTTACCAACAAATTTATCCATTTTGATGATCCTTATCTTAGGCCTTTTTCCTTTATAATCAATTCCAGCTGTCTCTGGATTTATAGTATATTCACCAAATCCTTTAGGATCTAGTTCTTTTTCCCAGCCTATTTCTGAAGGTGGAACAATATTTATTCTCACCCTCTCTTGAGTATTATAATGCGATGGAAAAAGCATGTCCACAAAAGGTTTTAATTCTTCATGAATCTCTTCACGACTCTTACCACCCTTAATTTCATAAGGATTAGATAAATTATCCATTAGATGTTTTATATCTCCCATAATACTTATATTATACTACCCAGATTATAATTTGTAAAGCAAACCTATAAATAAAAATGCCCATCCAGATTTCTCTAGATGGGACATTCGATTAACCTCATATTACTATTCTTCTATCATTTAACTATAAGCTAGTTACGAATACTACGCAGAACGGAATTGGTTGATTTTTTGATTGGCAGAGGGACTCTCATGTTTCACGACAGATATGGTCAAATATTTTCGAAGTGTCGGGAAATACAAAGTGATAACTCCACCATCCCAAAGATAGACATACCCCTTTGGACTGAAATCCCAGACGGGTTTACCATCAATAGATGTGGTAACAAACAGCTCTTCAATATCATTCGGATCTCCAATCGCATTATTCCTTTCTATTGTGGCATTAATCACACGAAAGAGTGTTCGTGCCTCATATATATACGGCGCATCTGGGATACTTATTTCCTCGGACAGAATATCGAACAGCTTCTGTTCATCTTGTAGCCGACTCAACGTCAAGGCCAGCCCATCCTTCTCTTGTCGAAGGAGGGCAACCGTATTTTCGAGTCTTTGAACGACAGAGGCTTCTACCACCTCTGTATACAACTTAATCTCACCCTTCCGGAAAATCAGAAGGATGCAACCCACAATGATGATCAGGAACAAAAAAGGAATAATCCCAAACTCACTTATAAAGCCTGCCAAAAAAATAACGGGCGTACATATCAACAGCGTCCCATACGCTAGATATCCTTGCCATGGAAATGGCAATGTTGGCTTTTCGAAGGGAATACCTAAGAATCCCACAAGGGAACTCCGGGCATCGCTTACATGACTTGGATCTAAAGTTTTAAAACATATATATATTATAAAACCCAAGAGGATAATTCCCCAAATCCTACGCCACACAAGATCTTTTTTGGGATTATTTACAGTGCTGTAAGCATACAGCTTCTCTCTTTCGCTTTGCATAACGAAACTCCTTTCAAGAAGTTTATTGTTTTGTTTTTAGCGTAAGTCCAAATTGACATCCGTTCTCAACCTCAGTGTTGATACTAAGACTTTTTACGCTTTTTGTTTCATGGGGTACTTTTATTCCCCCACCTATATAAAGCCCAAACAGTTTCAAGCTACATATAGGTGAGGAAATACTACCCTTATTTAATTTTCAAGTAACTTAACTATACCTTATATTATACACCATCCACTACCCATTTGTCAAGGGGTCAAATACTATGTCGCACAACCCGCCAAAGGTCGGGCAAGTATTATATGCTATCATTATAATAATAAACTTTTATGGCAGAAAATATTCAACAACTTAAAAGAGAATTCTTAGAATACTTGGAAATCGAAAAGGGTTCAAGTTTGAAAACTATCGAGAATTACGAGAGGTATTTGGTAAAATTCCTAGAATTTTCAAAAATAAAGAAAGCAGACGAAATTACAGATTCACTAGTCAGGGAATTTAGGCTTTTTTTAAACCGTCAGTCTGCAGGTAACAATAGAGCGACAGGCCAAACTCTCAAGAAAAAGACTCAAAATTATTATTTAATAGCCTTGCGTTCTTTTCTTAAGTATTTGGCAAGGCACCAAATAAAAAGCCTGCCTGCTGAATGTATAGAACTAGCAAAAGTAGATGAACGTTCTTTAGATCTTATCTCTTCACAAGAGTTAAATCGTTTACTTGACGCACCCAAAGGAAACGACCTTAAATCTCTCCGTGATCGTGCAATTTTATATTTACTTTTCTCGACCGGCCTCCGAGTCTCCGAATTATGTTCTCTTACCAGAGATATGGATTTTTCTTCAGGAGAGTTTCCAATACGCGGAAAAGGAAGCAAAGTACGTGTCGTTTTTATTTCCGACGAAGCCCAAAAAGCTGTTAAAGAATATCTCAAACAAAGAAAAGATATGGATGATTCATTATTTGTAAAAGTGGGAGATGAAAAAGCAGCAAAAGAAAATAAAGGGCTAGCTCGCAGATCGATAGAAAGAATTGTGAAACATTATGCAATCAAAGCTGGGATTTCCAAAAAGGTGACACCACATATCATAAGACATTGTTTCGCAACAGATTTATTACAAAATGGTGCTGATATTCGAAGTGTGCAAATGATGCTCGGCCATTCTAATATTTCTACCACCCAAATCTACACACATATCACAGACAAGCAATTATTAGATATTCATAAAAAATACCATTCAAGAAAATAAAAAGCATGCCCCGTACGAAGCTTTGCTCTCGTTCGGGGTTTCACAGCAGAACCAGCCCGAACGACCGTTCGGTCGGGCGGGAATAATATGAAAATAATCTCGTGGAACACAAATGGATTAAGGGCGACAGCGAAACAGGGACATTTTGATCCACTATTTAAAACATACAAACCAGACATTCTATGCTTACAGGAAACAAAGGCACACCCTGAACAACTAGCGAAGGAAACACGAGAGGTGGCTGGATATCACTCATACTTTTCTCATTCTAAATTAAAAAAAGGCTATAGTGGCGTAGCGATTTATACAAAAGAAAAACCAAAAGAAATTCTTTACGGAATGGGAATTAAGAGATTTGACGACGAAGGGAGATTGTTAATCACTAAATTTAAAAAAAATAATCTAACTGTCGTTACAGGATATTTCCCAAATGGTGGGAGTGGACCGGATAGATTAAAATATAAATTAGAATTTTATGACGCATTTTTAAAATTCATTTTGAAACTCAGAAAAAATGGGGAACATGTTATTTTTTGTGGGGATGTAAATACAGCGCATGAAGCAATCGATCTCTCAAATCCAAAAGCAAATGAAGAAAATACTGGATTTTTGCCTATAGAACGTGCTTGGATTTCTAAGGTAATTAAAAATAACTTTGTAGACGTTTTTCGTAAATTTTATCCAAACAAAATTGGAGCTTATACTTATTGGGATCAAAAAACTCGTGCCCGTGATCGTAATGTCGGTTGGCGTTTAGATTATTTTTTTGCAAGTTCTGAAATAATTTCAAAGATAAAGAACGCAGGAATGATGAACGACTATTACGGCTCTGATCATTGCCCTATTTATCTAGAGATTAACTAACTCTGGTTTCACATTTTTACCAAACCATTTTTGAGATAATTTTTTTACATTTGGAGTTATGTCTGTGACAAGAATCTTGGTTTTACTTTTTTGGGAGAGTTTCCCAGTAATTTCAGCATGCTTCACAAAATATTCTTTTAATTTTTTAGGAACAATTTCATCCTGAGAAATTAATCTGACTTTATTACCAAGAACTTTTTTAATTTCTTTTTTGATTTGATTCTTTAGAATCGGATAATGAGTACATCCAAGCACAAGCGCATCTATTTTTTTACTTTTAAAGGGTTTCAAATATTTTTGAATAAATTGTCCTGCTAAAACTGTTTCACCTTCCTCTATCAAAGGCACGAGCATCGGCGCAGAATTTTGAAAAACTTTCGAAAAATAAAAAGAACCCGTGCTTTTTTCGACATACGCAATATTAGATTCGTGAACCACATTCAGGTTGGAGTGCGGGCCGTGAAAAAGCACCGGGTTTTTTCTATTTTTATATAAATTAACTTTTTTGATTTCATCTGGAAAAGTATTGGAAGTCACTGTACCGAGTGTTCCCAATATCCCGACTCTTTTATACTTCGCAGCTTCCTCGGCTGTAGGAATCAAAACTCCCAATATTTTTCTTGGAGACTCCCCCATCAATTTACGTGTAGCATTATAATCAACTAAATATTCTTGTTGAATTCTTCTCAATGCCCTAGCTGAGGATGTATTGCAAGCGATGACAACTATTGCACAATTTTCTTTCTTAAATAAATAATCCATCGCTTCTTTTGTAAACTCAAAAACAGCTTCATGGGAGCGATTACCATAAGGCACTCTTTTCGTATCACCTAAATAGACATAATCATATTGAGGCATCATTTTTTTTATCGCTTTCGCAATGATGAGCCCACCCAATCCAGAATCAAAAATCCCAATTTTCATCCCATTAAAAAATTTAAACTAATAAAACTCTTGCGACATTACTTATCCTGTTGATTTTCTAACGGGACAAGTATTTTCTCATTCTAGCATATCTAAAAAATAGTGTTATTATTTAGATATGCAAAAGATACATTCGACAAGCTCAGTACAAGTTTGCAAAACATGTGAAAAAGAATTTGAGATAAGAGATGCAGATCTTATTTTTTACGAGCAAATGAAGACTGTCCCTCCGCTTGATTGTCCAGACTGTCGTATGGCAAGAAGATTGGTCTTTCGCAATGAAAGAACACTTTATAAAAGACAGTGCGACCTCTGTGGGGAAAATATTATAACTGTCTATTCACCTAAGTCAGACTTCAAAGTCTATTGTCATGATTGCTGGTGGAGTGATAAATGGGACCCAAAAAGTTTTGCTCAAGATTATGATTTAAATAAAAGTTTTTTTGAGCAATATAAAGAATTACAAAAGAAAGTCCCAAGGCAAAGTATGGCAGCAGTAAATAATGTAAGGAGTGACTATACAAATGGTTCAGCAGAAAATAAAGATTGTTACCTCATTTTTGCGGCAGATTACAATGAGGATTGTTTATATGGAAGACTATTACAAAGAGACAAAATGTGTGTAGATTGTGCATTTTTACATGAATCAGAACTATGTTACGAATGTCTAGACTCTAGGAATTGTTTTAAATGTATGTTTTGTGAGCAGTGTCAGTCTTCTAGCGATCTACTTTTTTGTTACAACATGCGAGATTCAAGCAATTGTATTTTTTGTACAAACGGCAGACATTTATCAAATGCAATTTTAAATATTAAATATAGTAAAGAAGAATTTGAGAAGAAAAAAACTGAAATATTTTCTAGCTATAAGAATATAAAAAAAGCTAAAAAAGAATTTACTGATTTAAAAAGTAAAACTATAGTTAAATACGCATCACAAACCAAATGCAATGAAGTCACTGGCGATTATCTACACAATTGCCATCAAGGAGTATTTCTCTATGATACCTATGACGCAAGAAATTGTTCCTACATGACTGATACAGAAAGCCCCACAGACAGTCAAGACTGTAATAATTACTATTACAAACCTCAATTTGGATATAATATGATGGGAGTGTTGGAAGGTAGTAGACTAAAAAATGGTGCATTTGTTTTTTATTGTAGCGATGTTGAATATTGTGAAAATTGCCATCACCTTATAAATGGAATAGGTTGTAGTGCTATCCGCAAAGGTGAATATATGATATTAAACAAACAATATTCTAAGGAAGAGTATTCCAAGTTAAAAGAAAAAATAGAAAAGCAACTAAAAGCAGAAGGATCTTATGGGCAATTTTTCCCCGCGAACCTCGCTCCTTTTGCCTATAACGAAACACTTGCACACGATTTTTTCCCTTTAACAAAAGAAGAAGCTCTTAAAAGAGGTTTCAACTGGCAAGAACAAACTACAGGCACATATGGAAAAGAAACTATCAAAGAAAAAGAAATACCAGAAACGATACAAGAAGTTTCTGAAGACATTTTAAAAGAAATCTTAGTGTGTGAAAATTGTAAAAAGAATTTTATAATAACAAAATCTGAATTCGATTTTTATAAAAGGATGAGCATCCCTCTACCTCACAAAGATTTCGAATGCAGACATAAAGAAAGAATGCTGAAACGCAATCCTCGCAAACTCTGGCATAGAAAATGTATGAAAGAGGGTTGCTCCAACGAATTTGAAACTTCTTATGCCCCAGATAGACCAGAAATAGTGTATTGTGAAAAATGTTACCAACAGGAAGTCTATTAACACCCAGACGTTGGACGTCTGTAAATTTTTACAGACGTCCAACGTCTGGGTTAACTTGACTTTTTCAGTAGAATAGTATATACTACCAATATATTATCATAATTTAATATATCAATTTTTTATGCTTAAATGTATAGAGGGGACTATCTCAGGTGTAAATCTAAATTATGAGTATCTCGTGTGGATAAGACGTCATGCAATAAAATATGGATTAAAAGGTCTCACCTTTTTTAAGAATGATGGTAGTATAAAAATAATCGCAGAAGGAGAAGAGAGAAACCTCCTTATTTTTATTAAAAAATTGAAGCGTGGACGTCATTTTTTTTCTATTTTCTTTTCAGTAGAGAATTTTTCTATAGTCTGGCACGAACCCAGAAATGAATTTGTAGATTTTTCTATAAGTGAGAGTAAGGAATAGAAACAAGTTTTCTATTTTTTTATTTTTGAACGTTTTATTTCTGACAAAAGATCATTATCCACCCAACCAAATTTATTCCAACGACTATAAACTGCATAAGAAACATAAAATGTTTTTCCGCCCTTCTTCACTTCAACGATAGGTGCATTTTCTTCTTTGGTTAAATAAGAAATAATTTTTTTCTCACCAATACCAGATTCTCTATTAGCATCTTTTACAAATTCACTAAAAATGCTTTCCGGACACCCTCCATCTAGGCGTGTACGAGCAACGACACGCTTTACAATATCAAATATGGAATGATGCATCTTCCCTTTCTCGTTTTTATTTTCTGCTGATATTATTTGAATCTCGAACTGTTTAGCATTTCTAGATATATATTCAGAAAATGGTAAGATACCAGTAATTTTAACAGTCTTAAAATTACCCATAGAAGCAGTATTAGGCTTGTCTTCTAATAATTCAAAACTATTTTCAGAAATAGATTCTGATAATATTTTTTTCATTTCATCAATTTGTTCGAGAGATAAACAGGATTGATTCTCAATATTCAAAAAATCCACCTTCATAGTTTTGGTAAGCCATTCACATATAGTCGGCAATAATTTCGTTATTTGTTCTGAATTTCCGTTTTGTATTGCATCACTTGTATAATTAAATTATGAAAGCAAAAAAAGATTTTTGAGATTTTCTAAAAGTGAACGAAACGAAATTGCGATATTAATTAGGAAGAAATACAG
>Ga0172379_10000496_pt1 | contig 97913 bp, 76 predicted proteins | sample GrowelOW334metaG_FD_119756 | JGI IMG/M metagenome (GOLD analysis project Ga0172379, IMG submission 119756) | Groundwater microbial communities from an aquifer near a municipal landfill in Southern Ontario, Canada - Groundwater well OW334 metaG | ecosystem: Environmental > Aquatic > Deep...
TACTACCGCGATTGTGGCCAAAAGACCGATAATTGCGATAACAACCAATAACTCAATTAATGTAAAACCTTTCTTGTTTCTCATTTGTTCACCTCCCTTCCTTTCTTTTTTGTTTCTAAATTTAGGTTAGATAACTATGCAATATCTCTATAATAATAAACTTTTATCATTTTGTCAATTACAGATACTTGTCCACTACTAACTTGTTTATTATAGCAGAAAAATAATGATTAGTAAATAGAAAACATATCAACAGTCTTATATTGCAGTTGAAAGACTGTATAGAGGCAATAATATTGAAACAACCAACACCGCAACCGCACCGCCCAACAGCACAATAATCATAGGCTCAATTAGACTGACCAGGTTAGCAACCAGGTTTTCCACTTCCTTGGCATAGAAATCAGCCAGTTTAGCTAATATTTTATCCAACCGACCGGTCTGTTCACCAACATTCATCATCTGAGATAACATGATCGGCACTTCTTTATGTTTCATAAATACCGTTGACACTGAATTGCCGTCCTCCACCTCCTTGATTGTTTCCAGTGTAATTTCTTTATACGTGTTATTACCGATTACGTCAGCAACAATGCCCAGCGCTCTGGACAGAGGTATCCCGCTAGTTATCAGATTGGAAAAACTGCGGGCAAATCTGGTCAGATATATTTTCTTATAAATATTCCCGAATACTGGGATGTTCAATTTTACTTTATCAATGATTTTTCTGCCCTTTTGAGTCCGGTATATCGTGCGGTATGCCAATATTCCTCCAACCACGAAGATAACTAATGACCACCAATAACTTTTCAGATAATCGCTGGTCGCTATCAGCATCCTGGTCGCCCAGGGCAATTCTGCACCGGCTTCTTCCAGTACTGCGGTCAACTGCGGAATAACAAAGATCATCATGACAATGCCGACAACCACCAGAGCACCTAAAATAAATATCGGGTAAATCATCGCTCCCTTGATCTTGGAGGTAAGGTCATAATCCTTTTCTTTCTGATCCGCAAGATAGTTTAAGGTATCATCCAATTTTCCTGTTGTTTCCCCCGACTTGATCATGAACACAAAAAAATCATCAAACACCTGGGGATAACGCCCTAGGGTATCGGAGAGTCTTGCACCGCCGTCCACTTCATCGGCAATCTCTGAAACAATAATCTTAAAAGTAATATTATCCGTTTGCTTGGTAAGAATATTCAAAGCTTTCACAATCGGCACAGTGGCGGATATCATAACCGCCAACTGTCTGGCAAAGATCACCACTTCTTTTCTGGGAACTTTGTTAAAAAAACCCAAGCTGGACTGAAACAGCGTGCGTTTTCTGCGTTCACTCAAAGAAAGCACGATCAGATCCTTGTCTTTTAACATATCAACAGCTACAACTTCGGAGGAAGCTTCAACAGCCCCCGTGACAGAGTTTCCGTCTAAATCTTTTGCTTTATAATCGTATACTGCCATAGTTTTTTTAATTACCTTTGCGCAAACATTTGTAAATTATTCTTATCAACTGCGTATTGCATTGCACTATCCAATAGCACCTCTCCCGTCTTGACCAATTCCGCTAAAGAGCGGTCTAAAGATATCATACCATCTTCCCGGGACGTCTGCATAACATTGCTCAGTTGGAGTAAATTGCCCTCTCTGATTATTGCGCGGATCGGTGGTGTCGGAATCAGCAGCTCAGCAACCAGGATTCTTCCTCCACCCACTCTCGGCAGTAATCTCTGCACAATAATACCGGATAATGCCTCGGAAAGCTGTACTCTTGCCTGATGCTGTTCCTGGGCGTCAAAACTGTTTATCAGTTTTTCAATTGTCTTTACCGCTGAATCAGTATCCATACCTCCAAATACCAGTCGTCCTCCTTCGGCGAGATCAAAAGCATTTTTGATCACGGTCTTGTTTTTCATATCACTGACCATGATCACATCAACGTCTTCCTGGAAAGCGGACTGGAGCGCCCTTTCAAATGAATGCGTGTCCCTACCCACTTCCCGCTGTTCAACGATACACCGGTTGTCCATGAAAATATACTCAATCGGCTTCTCAATCGTCAGAATGTGTTCATCTCTGGTATTGTTTATTTCATTCAAGATAGCCGCCAGCGTGGAGGTACGTCCGGAACCAAAGGGACCGCAAACAATTACCAGTCCTTTACTCAGTTTAGTAACCTGGTCCACAGCTCTGGGGAGACCAAGTTCAAGCAGTGTTTTTATATTAGAATTAATCAGACGCAGTGACGCAGATAAATATCCTTCCTGATAAAAAAGATTGACTTTGAATCGAATACGGTTTTGAAAATTATAGGAAAAAATAATTTCCCTCTCTTTTTCCAGCTCCTGTTTTTGCCTTTCGTCCAACAGAAAAAGTGTGAGCTTCTCCAGGAATTCCGGGGTGATTACCTGTTCTTCGCGCAAAGGAGTTAGCTCACCGTCAATGCGGACAGTTGGGACATTGCCGACAGATAGATGAAGGTCAGAAGCATTATATTCGGCTACTGATGTCAGTATTCTGTTGATTTCTATCTGCTCGTTTGTTCTGAGAGTGGATTCTGGTTGTTGCAAGAATTTTATTTATTAAGAATTTTCTTTATTTTAGCAATAACCTCATTAGGCATGAAATGCGCCTTAATAAGATAATCCTCCGCACCCAAAGCCAAACCGCGGTCAACATCCTTTTTTTGACCCAAATTTGTTAGTAAGATTACCGGAATATTCTTAGTTTCCGGATTTTTTTTCAGTTTTTTCAGCACCTCAAATCCGTCCATTCTGGGCAACAGGATATCTAAAAGTATCAGATCCGGCATTTCTTCGGTGGCGGTTTTTAATCCGTCCTCCCCATTTTCAGCCAATTTGACTTCAAAATCCTCCATGTTCAATTTAGACACATACATGCCCGCCAGAAAAGAATCGTCCTCCACTAATACTATCTTTTTTTTGTTTGATTCATTTACTGTTGTTTGCATATTATTTCCTAATTATTAATTCTAATTTCAAAATGTTAGTTTATTCTCTCGTGACATTCCAGACCTCCTGAATAGTAGTCCTGCCCTGTAGTGCCTTTATTATTCCATCCTCTTTAATTGATATCATCCCTTGTTTCTTAAATTCAGCTTTAATCGCATCGGTATCACAACCTGCCATAATTATTTTTTCTAGCGCATCATTTATTTCCAAAACTTCGGAGATTGCCACCCGTCCTTTATAGCCGGTATGTTCACAGCGGGCGCATCCTTTTCCTTTGTAAAATCTTAACGGGCGACTAATGACCAACTCCTTAGGAATTGCCGCCTTTGGTATTTTTTCCAATTCGGTCCAAATCTCTTTTTCCAGTTCTTCTGGTACTGTTGTTTCCATCGGACAATACTTACAAATCTTACGAACAAGCCTTTGCGCGATTATTACATTTGTAGATGATGATACCAGAAATGGCTCAATCTTCATATCAATCAACCGGGGTACAGCACCAAAGGCATCATTTGTATGGAGTGTTGACAGCACGATGTGTCCGGTCAGACTGGCATGAACGGCGAGTTCCGCTGTTTCGTTATCACGAATTTCTCCGACCATGATGACGTCAGGATCCTGACGTAATATAGCTCTTAGACCGCGGGCGAACGTTAGTCCGACTTCGGCGTTAATCTGTGACTGGTTGATTCCGGCCAAATAATATTCCACCGGGTCTTCCAATGTTACGATATTTACCCCCTCCTGATTCATTACTGTCAAGATAGAATAAAGGGTTGTTGACTTACCGGAACCGGTCGGTCCGGTGACCAAGAACATTCCGTGGCTCTTTTTAATATTCTCTCTCATAACTTCCACGTTTCTTCCGTCAAAACCCAAATCCTCCAGTTTTTTACTGCCTTCGGTAGTGTCTAAAATACGCATTACTACTTTTTCATAGTTGATCAGTGGCAATGTTGATACACGATAATCAATATCTTTGCCCTCAATATTCATTCTAAAACGACCGTCCTGTGGTATTCTTGTTTCATCAATTTTTAAATTGGAAAGTACTTTAATACGGGCAACTACAGAAGGGTGGACGTGTTTCGGCAGAATCAAAGAAGTATGTAAAACGCCGTCAATTCGGTAGCGTACTCTGGTTTCATTACCTACCGGTTCAATATGCACATCTGATGCCCTGCCTTCAACCGCATGCCGTAAAATAACCGATACCATTTTTGAAACCGGCGCTTTTTTGATTACTTCTTCCAGTCCTTTTTCTTCTAAATCTAATCCTTCTTCAGCGGCTTTTGCCTCCGCCTCCGTTCCCTGCAAAGCCTGCTCAACTTCTTCGGATAAAGTCGCGTACTGCTTGATAACATGATTCAGAGCACCGCGGGATGTAACATAATATTTAATCTTGTATTGATTTTTCCGGGCAAGAAACTCCGTTGCTTCCAGTGCTTTAAAATCATTGGGTTGAAGCATGGCAATACTGACTTCATTCCCCTGTTTGTCAAAAGCCACCATCTGATAATTCTGCGCCAGTTCATGGGAAATGATGTTCAGAATTTCCGAACGGATCATTTTGCCGAATAGGTCCATAAAAGGCACGCCGTATACCCTACTTTTTACTTTGGCAAACTCCTCATCAGGAACAATATTTTCCTCAGAAATAATATCAATCTCAGACATTCCGGAAATTTTACTCTTCCTTTGCACATCCGCATATTGTGTCTGACTGACATACCTGCCCTCAAGCAAAGCTTCCACTAAGGGATCAAGGTTTTGATTTATATTTGTATCAGAAATTGGCATTAATACTTTGATTATTAGAATGAAGGATTAAATGGATTTTTGTTCCCCCCGACCGGTAATATGGATTTTTCAGATTCATTGCCGGAAGTGTCTACTGATGTGATAGTATAATAATACTCAACGTTTTCCAGGACGCTTTCATCAATATAATAGTTATTTTCAACCGCTTTATCTAAGATCGGAAGTCCTAACTCGCCTTCAATTTGTGAACGATAGATTTTAACGTAAGCAAAATCTTTTTCTTGCGGAGGGACCCAGGATATCTTGATCTGTTTTCCGTCTTCTGCGTTAACAACAGCTACTCCCGTCGGTTTTTGGGGCGGGAAAATATCATTGGGACTGCCGGTTAGTTTGATTGATTCATCGGACTCCTGGCCGTTTGCTCCGATAGCTATAAGCGTATAATAGTAATACACACCGTTTGTGATGCCAACATCCTGATAGTAGTTTTTGTCGGAAATTTCGGCAATTAGCTCTCCTTTTTCACTTTGAATTTCTGCTCTGTATATTTTAACGGCTGTATACCTATCATTGAAATCCCAGTATAGTATCAATTTTTCCCCGACTTGCGGATTCAAAACATACGCTCCTATTGGGGCAGGGGTAACCTGATAATCTGTCGGTACGCCCAATGACTGATCCGTGTGGCCTTGTCCGCTTCTATCTTTTAATCCGACAATTTCTTTCTTTCCAAAAAAAGCACTGTCAATATCAACAACTGCGGGCTGTACTACAACACCTTGATTATTTAATCCTAAATTTGATAAATCACTGCCCGGGTTACCCGAACCTCTCAACAAGACAAAGGCGGTTACACCAATTAAAACAACCAGGGTTCCTCCGAGCATTAAATTTTTTTTCTGTGATTTCTTTTGAACTAACATAGATAAATATGATTATTCCAGATAATAGGTATTGAGATTAAGAGAAAACGCTCCTTCTGACATCTCGGCAGAGGGAATGAATGATAGTGAATCCAGATCAATAATGCGCATATTATCCTCTATATTGTCTAGAAGTATTTTCAATGATTCATAGGAAGAGTCTCCCTCAACAGACAGCGAGACCGTTATCGTCTGGATTCCACTCAACAGAATGGTATTAGCTTTTTTACCGTTTGTCTCTGAAGTCGCCGCACTCTGTTTTGAACCAGCATCTTTAATACTGATCCTGCTTACCTTCAGACCGCTTTCAACTGCAAGTCTTTCCATTTGCAGAAAAATGTCAGGAATCTCCTTTGCAGTAGGTAATATTTTCTGCAGCCGTTCTTTCTCAACAGACGAAATCTTTGCGAGATCCTCCTTTAACTTTATTAGTTCCGACAACTCAGCTTTTTTTGCTACCAATGTCTGTTTCTTCTGTTCATAATCCAGGTATCCCTTTCCGCTGATCTGCTGGTATTTGGGCAACAGTATGAAATAAGTACTTAAAAATATCAGAATTACAACAAGTGCCACAAAAATATATTTGAAGTATTTAATAACAAACCCTAGAATTGTATTTTTTAGTGAGTAACTCATATCGGTTGTTCTTCCTTAAGAAAGAAAATATCAGGATTTATCTCCAAAGAAATATTGAAATCAACTGCATTCTGGCTGCTAGCGCCTTCTTCTTCAGTGATCGCAGATACTGCGCTTTCAATTGTAACATCGCTGACAAAGTCAGATGCATTTTGAAACACCAAATACTGATCCGCCAAAGTCGCCAGGTCAATAGCTGTTGCCGACAAAGTGATTTTACCTTCAGTAGTCGCGGCAAGATTTTTATAATAAACATTCGGCAGAGTATATTTTTCCAGATCTGCCAAAAACTGAGACCAATAAATATGACTATCCAACACTTGTGATACGGAATCCATTTGTTTTTTCAGAGTTTGCGCATCCTCCTTAACATTTCCCAGACCGGCTATTTCCTGATCTAAACCGTTTATTTCCATAACCAACTCCTGAATATCACCCTCTATCTTTGACTCCCGATACATCATATATCCATAAGCCAAACCGACTATCACGGCGATTATCCCTGTAGCTATACCCAGCTGTTTCAGCTTTGCTTTCGGTTCAAGATTTCCCAAAATGTCATCGGGTATCAGATTGACATCAAGAGACTGTATTTTTTCCTCCAAGGGCACTATTTTTGATAAATTCTTGTCAGTATTTGTTTTCAAACCCGACTGTTTAACAATTTTCACATCTTTCTTCATATTTAAACCATTTTCAGGAGAAGACCAGGTAAAAAATTTCTTTCTCGGTTTTTTTTCTTCACTATTGTCTTGTTTGACAAATTTGGACTGCATCTGATTTACACCCAAATCTGATATTTTGGATTCACGCTTTTCTATAATTGTCGGTCTTAGGTCGCTATTTACCAATTTCTTGGCTGGAACACTTTCCCGTGGCTTTTCAACTTCAAATATATCTTCCACCTTACCGTTCTTTGGTTCCTTAACTTTGTCATGACTGACCATGATTAATTTTTCATCTTTTTTTACCACTTTCTGGGACAGGATGCGTTCTTTCTTTGTCCGTTTGAAAATCTTGCCAAAAAACTCAGACAGACCGCCCCTTTTAATCTGTTTACCAGTATCATCTTTTTCTTTTTTCGGCCGAGTTAATTCAATACCAGCACTACCAGCCTTTTTTCTGGACCTTTCCTGCATTGTATCTTTATCTCTCAGCAGATTAATATCAGCCATATGTATAAGCTAAATTATTTCCCTCATCGCGAGACCGATGGATACTGCGAATCTTGGACCAAGCTCCTGCAGTACCGGTTTTAAATCAACAGGATAGACGACTCTTGCCCAAGGATCTCCGATGAATACTTTAATATTCAGTGCTTTCTCAAGATATGAAGTCAGATTGGGCAGAAATGAGGATCCGCCTGCCAGTACCACTTTTTCAATCGCCCGCTCTCCCTGATTCTGGTATAGATTAAGCACAAATTTAATCTCATTAATTATTGAGCTGACAATAAATTCAATCGTCCGTGGTATCTGACCCTGTGAAGAATCACCCGCTGCTGATATGCCGAAATCCCTTTTAAACTGCTCAGCACGATCCAGATTTACATTAAGGCTATTTGCTATGGCCTTAGTGATCGTGTTACCGCCGATATCAACACTCCGGTTCAATATCGGAATACCGTCAACAATAACACTGATATCACAGGCAATAGCCCCAATATCAACAATCATAGTCGCCGACCGATCATTACCGATCAGAGAGCGTTCCAAGGCGAATGATTCAGTCTCCAAACTCACCAATTGGAGGTTCGCCTGCTTAAATATATCAACATACCTTTTTACTAGTGTCTTTGGTGCCGCTGTAAGCAATATTCTGATATTTTTTGATCCACCGGTCGGTTGAGCAGTGTTAATCCTTTTATCATTGACTTCGTCCTCTTTTGCTCCCTTATCTTCCTTCTTGTCGGAATTCAACACCTTCCAATCCAGAATCATTTCTTCCAGAGGCATTGGAACGAATTTTTTTGCTTCCCAGCGAACCGCGGCAACTAAGTCCTTTTTTGACATTGATGGCAGACTGATGATTGAACTGAAAACCGCAAAACTGGGTAATGCTGCGACTGCTTTCATGGTAGTGACTTTTGCCTGGGAAATGATAGCTTTCAAAGCCGCCACAATCTCCTTTTGAGCTTCCTGAGAATCACTTTTAATCACGTCCGTTGACTGCTCAGCAAAACCGTAGGTTATTAGTTTCGGCCTTCCTTTTTCGTTCTCTAACTCAACAACTTTGATACTGGATGTCCCCAAATCAATTCCGATGAAACTTTTTTTTGAGCTGAATAATGCCATAGGTTTATTTTTATATTTTACTGTATTTTTTGATTTTGTTTAAGGGGTGATCTCTATTGGTGCTACCTCACGCACAACCGGCAACGCTTCAGCAAAATCTCCGATCCCCGGAGGAGTGTTAATTATTATTCTACCGTCATAGAAAATGCGCTCCGCTGCCTGAATATCTTCTACAGTACCAATCCCTGATCGCTGTAAAAATAGCTCGTGCGCAATTACTAATCCGCTGATCACCAAATTTTCATCCCCGGCACCGGTATAAAACTCTCCAGTTCCGCCAACTAGTGATCCGCCGGTAGCCTCGCCTACAACTACAAAATTTCCTGCTACTTTGGAAACATTCGGGTTGATATGTACACTACCTTTAACAATCCATACTACTGAAGGGATATCTTTCAGTTCAGTATCAGCAGCATCAGTTGGTTGATACGTAATATTTTGTTCAATATACATATCACCGTCCACAACCACCGTGCCTGACGCAGTTTCATTCTGCACTTCAAGTCCGCTTTGAATTTCCGTCGCGAGATCTACGGTAAGATCGCCCTGGATATGATATACCTTTCCTTGCAACTGAGACAGCCCATTTAACCACAAATTCTGTCCAAGAGTGCCGCCGGGATACACCTCTACGACATTACCAAACTTATTTCTGAAGTCACCCGGTAATACTTCCACACGACTGGTAATTCCGTCCAAATCCAGCTTGCCCATGACATTCGTGTATTTATTGGTGGCTAGCGGCGGTACTAGCGGGTCATATCCCGGTCGTAAATAGTCGGAACCGCTTTCGCTGGTATATCTTTGGATTGCACCGCCCGTTTGTATTAAAAAGGTGGAATTATAGAAAAGTCCGGCGGTTAAAGGGCTTGTCGGCAGGTTAAATATTTCTCCAGAACCCACTCCTTCCTTTGAATAAACATCTCCCTGCACTGTCTGTAAAAATGGCGCCACGTAGGTCGGCGGTAATTGACTTACACCGGTATAGTCGCTGAAGGATATCCACCCTAAACCTACAGATTCATTATAGCACGTTAATCCGATACATTCTGTTCCTCCGCCCGACCAACCATCACCGTCAAACTCCCCCGTATCTATGCTCATTGAAACCCCGTAATCAACCGTATCATCATCTGTTGCGTGCATTTTAACCCATCCCCAGTTTTCAAAATGGCCCTTTGCCCCCTCTTTTTGTAAAGAAATGAGTCGCGCCCAGCCCACAACATCGCCTAATTGATAATTCCCGTTTGAATCAGCGGCAGCAGTCGCGCTGTCCAGAAATACTTTTGCCGAATAGTCAGGACTTTCAGGATAAGGATTTGGGTCAAAATCTATCCATCCGATCGGGTTGCCATCAGAAGATTCACCGATCCAAGCATAGCCTGATACATTACCCGAGACAGAATCAACAGATACTTTAAAATCAGATGTCGCACAAACATTAGCTCCTCCCGCCCCGGCGGTGTTACAGTTCAAGGCAATCCAACCGATATTAGTATCATACAAAACATCCAGTTTGTCAGTATTACCGATCCAGGCATAACCCTCCAGAGCACCACTGGCCAGATTTACGTCAGTATCAACTGGATCAAATGAAATCCAGCCCAAACCGGTAGTAACATTTTCATATGTGCTTGGCGGCAACTGATCATTTGCCAGATGTCCGCCAGCCCAGGCATAGCCTGATACATTATTAGTGGCAAAATCAATGTTTACACCGAACTGACGGTTAGTACTCGGCGCCGGTCCCAGCAAAATCCAACCCCAATCCTCATAACCCAAATATTCTCCCGCTTCTTTGATTGATTTTATCCGCGCCCAACCGGAAACCTGCCCGGCATAGGGAGATCCGACCGGTTCTACTCTTGCGGAATAATACGGCTGACCCGGAAATGGCTGTGGTGCAAAATCCAACCAACCCACGCCCGTAACCGCACCGGAATCATCCAGTATCCCGTTCCAGCTGTAGCCTGTAATATCACCAGACACAGGATCAACGCGTACGCCGTAACGCGTTCCGCACCGGCTTTCCATATCCGTTGTGAAATAGTTATAACAGTTGTTGCTGAACCAGCCAATATGGGTAAACTCGGGAGTGTCAATATTCTCTGTTCCGATACCTGACCAATTCCATCCCGAAACATTTGTTTCATCCCAAGCCGGCTGCGCAGCGACAACTCTATTTATGTTAAAGACCGCCAGAAAAACAAACACCGAAAAAATTACGACTGAACTTAATATTATTAATTTTTTTTTGTGTTTTTGCATAACTTATTAACCGCTTAAACAGGTGGGACTATATTGATACCGATTTCCATCCTGTATCATCACATACATATAATTTGTTACCTGTCGCGTCCAGTACCATCCTGCCTACTTCATCCGCAACATCACAATCACCGGCGGCAGGTGCTGCGGTTATTGAATCTATCTGTAAATATGCCGGGCTGGCATCTTCATTATCAACCCGAAGACTACCTCTTACCCTTAATGCATCAGTCAGACTGGTTGTTCCGATTCCCACATTTGATCCGAAGGTGGTAGTCAGATCTCCCGTGACGTGTACATCGCCGGAGAAATACCCCGCGTAACTCACCCCACCGTTTACTTCCGCGCCTTCAGTGGCGTAAAGACCGTAAGTATTAATATGTTCAATTGGAGAATCTGCGCTAGCCGTTCCCGCTTTTGCATATACACCATATGTATCAACATAGCCATGAGACAGATTCGTATCCGCGCTTTCACCTAACACGCCCGCTGATTTAGCATGATTAAAAATACCTGTGCCAAATATAACCGCACTCTTCCCTTTCAATCCCGGCGCAAAATAATCTGTACTGTTAATGCTATAACCGGAATTAAACCCGGCGGTACCGGCCCTGCTACTGCTACTTGTTACGCCCCTCACTCCGTAGGTGCCGGCTAATCCATCACCCTCCACACCAGCGCGCCAAGAACTGCCTGAGTTGACTCCGTAAATAGTTGACTCTGTACCATTACTAAATGCCTCTATCCCCCGAATCGTTGTCACGGGGGATGTAGGTGTGCCGACATAGAGCGTGGCATTAGCGTCAGGAATTGTGGCTGATCCGATAATCATTCTACCATTTGCAATACTGGCATCTCCATTATCAACATCCAGGGCATAAGTCGGTGCGGGAGTGCCGATACCCACTCTGTTATTTGTCGCATCAACGGCTAAGGTATATGAATCAATATTTATTCCGCCCAGAGCTGTAATATTTCTTCCGGCCCAAAAATCTCCAATATGATTTATTGAACCCACTACTGTTGAAGCACCACTCTCTCCTTTAATAAAATTGAATGTATGACTAGTGCTGTTGAAAGCTATTCCAACATTATTTGGAGAATTTTCAAAATGAATCCCATTAACAAATTCATCCGTTGTATTTGATTTCAGCCATATTTTATTCCAAGCGATTGATGATGCATATGTTCCGCTCCCAAGAGAATAGCTGCTATCCGAACCGGGGACAATACTTCCTTCAGAAAAAGTATCTCCTTCAACATATAGCTGGTACGCTCCCGGGGAGGCGGCACTGCCCAGCCGCAGACTGCCGATTTTGTATTGTTCAGCCGCTGAGATATTGATCGGTGCGGCAATATCCCCTGCCGGCGGAGTGCTGGAAGGAGCAGTCCAGGCTGCCAGGACGATGTTAACACCCATGCCAACAATTGCGCTGATAACCACAACGCTTAAACTAACAATTGCTGTTCTGTTAAATTTATGAAACATTTTTTTCATTGTTATGTATGATTTTTAGTTGAGGCATTTAATTAAGGAATAAACTCACCCTCCCCGGGATCTGAAGGCCATATATGCCCTCCCCCAATAGGAGGTAGTGGTGGTTCTAAACAAGTCACGGTGGTTAAATCATATCCGATATTTACCCAGCGATAATTCATACGAACCATTATTGCTGTATAACGTTGTGTGTCACTAGCACACCATGAACAGGTAAACATAGTTCCTTCGGCATATACTGCCGGTGTGACATTGCAACCGCTTGACTCAGTACTCAAATACGGAAATCCGCCATCCATATACATTTTCCCTATGTACTCAATACCTCCACCCGCAGAAATATCATCCCTAAGCCATATGTCACTATTTGTTCCGGTCAGATTAATATCACTGTCCGTACCGGCAAGGTTCAGATTACTAAAACCATTTATATCTGATTCTGCGGTTAGTGTGTTATAAGCTTTTAGTTTAGACGTTACGGATAGATCTCCGTTCATTTGCACAAAACCATCAAACCACCCCGCATATGTATTACCGCCAATTTCATTTCCAACCCCCATTATTCCAACCGACTGACCATTGCCCGGATCACCCGCTTTACCAAAAACGCCAAAGTTCCATCCGGTGCCTGTGCCAGAATAAGTTACAGTTCCACTTTCACCATATATTGCTGCTGCCGTCTCTGTCTGTGCGCCATAATCAACACCTGTACTATTACTACCTGCCAAACCATAGATTGTTGATGTATTATCCGAACCAATCACATGCAATCTTGTTTTTGGATTGACCGTACTAACACCCACTTTATTCGTTAATGACCGAACAACTAATGTACTACCATCAACTACGAAATCACTATTACCCCCTGTGCTGGAAATAATATCAACTGACCCTTCAAACAACCCTGCTCGTGTTGTACCGGACGCGTCAAAGTGTGGATCAAGTAAATCTTCAGTATTATCAAAACCCGCAACACCATACAGCCCCCTACCCACTAACCCATAGGCATTATTCCTCCCTCTTGCATATAAACCCCCATCCAATTCCGTCCATTCATCCCTTTTTGCGTCAGCCAATACGCCGTACCCGGTCAGACTCCCGGAAGATACCCCATAACGGTAACCGGATCCGAAGACACCGGTTCCTCCCGAAGCGTCATTTATTCCTTGGATAGTCGCAAGAGCTATAGAATCATTTTCAACATCTATCCCCGGCTCATCTTCTGCTTTGACTGTCACAAATCCTTTAACGACAGAAGTGTTTATAAGGACGGAATCTCCCGGACCATCAACATATAGGACATTTAGCAATCCGTCGTGAACATCAAGTTTTGTACCAACAATTGCGCTACCAATAGATGCTGACCATGTATCCAGACTGCCAGTAACATTCAAATCAGCCTCCATGCCGATATCACCCCCTAAATAAGAACTGCCCATTACATAAAATTTCTCGCCGGAAGCGACACCAGAGGCAACGCGTAGAACGCCTTCCTGAGTCGCCACATTCAGCCCGCCTATTTTTTCCTGTCCTGACAGCGAAGTATTCAGGGGTGGTTCCAGATCACCTAAGTTAGGAGCGACAGCCGTCGGATCTTGCCATGTGGCGGCAACTACGATATTTACACTAAGCCCCACAAAAAAACTCGTCAGGATAAAAGAAATACTGATAATTGCTGTTTTGTTTAACTGTCTAAGTGCTTTTTTCATCAAATCTTCCCCTATGGTTGCATATTAGGAAGCTCGGGATTATAAGGATCACCACCACAAAGCGCGCCTTTGGAATATCCGATATTAATCCACTTTCCGTTCAGTCTCGCCATTACCGCGTGAATACGCTGAGTTGTCAGACTGGGGCACCAATAACAGACAAACATTGTCCCTTCAGCATAGTACGTAGGCGCAACATTGCATTCCGCCGCGACCCCCCCCTCCATCGCCGGAAGCCCGCCGGTCATAATCAGTTTTCCGTTATAAGTGATATCACCGCCCGCCGAAATATCACCGGTCAATGTGATATCACTGTCAGCGCTGGTCATAATAATATCACTACCTGTACCGGCTAAATTCAAGTCACCATAGCCATAAATGTTACCATCAACATCAAGAATATCACCGATCTCCACAGGACCTACTACTGAAAGTTGGCCATCTATTTTTACGTCTCCATCAAAAAACCCGGCATATGAATTTACAGCTCCATTGAAATCCATACCCAAGATTCCCGCCGTCTTACCAGTTCCAGGGTTACCTGCTTTTCCATAGACACCAAAATTCCAACCTACCCCAGCAACACTATATGTTACTGTCCCGCCCTCACCATATACTCCTGCTACTGTATGTGTTGGATCACTATAATCTGGCAATAAAGAATTTATTCCCGCCTGAGCATATATAGCAGATTGATTATCTGTTCCTAACACATGAAGTTTTACCGACGGATTGGTAGTCCCAATCCCCACCCCATCAGTAGAAGAATTGACAACAAAAGTGTTAGTATCAACAGTGAAGTCGGCATTTCCACCTGAGCTCGGCACTATCTCTACTGATCCTTGAAATAGTGCCGCCAATGTTCCATCAGGACCATTTATAACTGGGTTATAAACATCTTCAGTATTATCTAATCCAACAACGCCATACAGCCCTCTTCCGACAGCTCCATACTTTTCATTTCCACCACGAGCGTAAAGACCTCCTATCCCGGTAAGGCTCGCGTCTGCCAGTACGCCATAACCATTTAGTGAAACACCCCATACACCAAATTGATCAGCATAACCATAGATTCCCGTTCCACCGACTGTGGAAATATTTGTTGCTTGAACAGCTGCCATTGTGGCTGAATTATTTTCCGAATAGATTCCTGATCTGTCTCCGGTGGTAATACTCAACTTGCCCAGATCATTTGTTGAATTTATAAATACTGTATCTGTAACACTGTCTACTCTAAGTAATCCGCTTCGGACATTTAAATCATCAGTTATGGTTGCAATACCGGATACTAATAAATCTGACATTGTTATAGCACCAGAAACAGACTCGTTTCCAATGACATTAACATTTCCGTTTAATAATGTAGTGCCTTCAACATAAAGTTTATTACTACCCGCTGTGCTTGAAGAACCAACGACCAGCGCACCATCCTGAGTCGCCACATAGAGGCCTCCCTTCTTTGTCTGAGTAGAGGTGGATGTATTGATTGGCGGCTCTAATTCTGAAGGAAAATTCGGTGGTGTAACGGTTGGGTTCTGCCAAACAGCTGAAAATACGTATTTCGGTGCTAATATTCCTCCAAATATTGAAAAAATTCCAATAATCAAGCAAAAAACAGCCACCTTACTTACCTTCAGGGAAGCTGTTTTCATTATTTTAATGGTTTTTATCTTCATTTTTGTTTAATTCAAGTAGAAAACTTCGTAAATAGCGACTTAACTACTCTTTGACAAAAGGTCTTATAACATTATATAATATAATCTGAAATAAGCCAAGTATATATTCAATATTTTACCACAAGTAAAAAGAAATGTCAATAACAAAAAACCGTCAGTCAAACGATTCTAATATCCAGAAGAACATGGGTGTTGCCATTGTTGTAATAACAATCTGTGCAGGGATAGTTGCTATGGCAATTGGCTACCATTGGGGTTATTACAAAGGAACACAAAAAAATCAAGAAAATGGCTCAATTATGGCTAATAATACGCTAAATGATGAATTTGGTAATGTTACCCTTTGCCAGGGTAAGGTAGTCAGTATTGAGGGTAATAAGCTCCTTATTACGGCAAAAGTGGATGAAAACGGAGAAAAAGTTGAAAAAACTGTCACAGTAAACACGACCGATAATACAACCTACCGTAAAGTTGACATATCAGTCCCCCCGATTGACCCTGAAGAGCTGGAAAACGGAGTGGAAAATTCGCGTGAAACGGCAATTGAGTTGAAAGATGTTCAAATCGGGGATAATATTATTGCGGAGGCCAGTGAAAATATATATGGAAAAACTAGTTTTCAAACATATCAAGTAACCGTTCTTTCAATAGGTAATTAATAATAAAAGAAAGGAATTTCCATGGATACATTATTATGGGTCGTCGTGGGGTTGGTTGCCATAGTTGGTCTATGGTTCATTGCCACCTACAATGGACTCATCCGGTTAAAGAACAGGACTGACGAAGCTTGGTCCGATATTGACGTACAATTAAAACGCCGATACGATTTAATACCCAATCTTGTTGAAACAGTAAAAGGTTACGCAACACATGAACGTGAACTCTTTGAGAAAGTGACACAAGCTCGCAGTAATGCTATGCAGGCAACTACTCCGGAAACACAGGCTAAAGCTGAAAATATGTTGGCCGGTACATTGAAATCGCTTTTTGCCGTCGCAGAGAATTATCCGGACTTAAAGGCCAATCAGAATTTTGCAAAACTGCAGGATGAATTGTCCGACACTGAAAATAAGATTCAGGCTTCCAGAAGATTCTACAATGGAAACGTACGCGACTTCAACACCAAGATTCAGGTCTTCCCCACCAATATGGTCGGCAATATGCTCGGTTTCAAACAAAGAGAATTCTTTGAGATTGAAGACGCGACACAGAAAGAAAATGTTGCTGTAAAATTCTAATCTTTATTCTAATTAAGAACGAAGCGCGGAATTATCATCCGCGCTTCAATTGCCTATAAAAAATGTATAACCAAATTGATTCAAATAAAAGAAAGTCTATCACACTGATTATTCTTTTTGTTGTAATAGTTGCATTGATCGGTTGGGCATTTGGCGCAATGACTGATTTGGGGTATACCGGTTTAATCTTTGCGATAATTTTCGCGGTGTCAACTTCAATGTACGGTTACTATTCGGGGGACAAGGTTGCATTATGGACTTCCGGGGCAAGGCAGATTACCAGTGAGGAAAATCCCTACGTTTATCGCATGGTTGAAAATCTGAGCATTACCGCTGGCATACCGGTACCGAAGGTTCACATCATCACTGACAGCACAATTAATGCATTTGCCACGGGTCGGGATCCGGAACATGCCTCAATTGCCGTCACCACCGGCGCGGTTGAAAAGCTGGAAAACGAAGAACTGGAAGGAGTGCTGGCTCATGAGCTGTCGCATATCAAAAACTACGACATCCGTTTAATGACTCTGGTAATTATTTGTGTAGGGATTATCGCTTTGTTGTCTAACTGGTTTTTCCGTATCAGCTTTTTCGGTGGAAGAAAAAGTTCACGTGAAGGAGGAGGACAGATACAATTAGTTATCATGGTAATTGGGATCATCTTACTGATTTTTGCACCGATTATCGCGCAATTGATTAAACTGGCTGTATCCAGAAAAAGAGAATTCCTTGCTGACGCCTCCGGAGCACTATTAACCAGATACCCGGCAGGTCTCGCAAATGCGCTGGAAAAAATTGAAAATCAAAACGTAGAACCAATGTTGCGGGCGAATAATTCAACCGCTCACCTTTTCATTTCTAATCCGTTCGGTCAAAGAGCACGTAAAGGTTTGGCAAAACTATTCCTAACCCATCCTCCGATTGAAGAAAGGGTTACAGCACTTCGTGCAATGGCATAATCAATTATATTTCTATGATACCAAACATATTAAACAAATTTACAACAAATCTTAAAAACACGCTCAAGACAGCGGCGGAGTTAGCCTTACGGTCCAAGCGCGAAAAAGTAGATCCCGTTGATCTGTTCAATGGCTTGCTTCAGCAGAAAGGAAGTATTGGTTCCGAGGTACTGGCAAAAGTCGGCTTCAAACAAAAAACGATAGATACCTTGCATCAGACATTTGGGATTAATGAGCCGGTTGATTCTGTAAAAAGCATGTCGTCATTAAATCCCCGATTTTCTGAAGAGAGCAAAAGAGCGCTTGAAAAATCCGCACTTGTATCCTCCCGCCACCAGCATAAATATGTCGGTACCGAACATTTACTCCACGCTCTGCTGGAAATAAAAGATCAAAAAATTGAAGAATTGCTTGCTCAATCAAACGTAAAGATCAGCGATTTGGTACAACATTTAAACACTGTATTGAAAAGTACTTCAAAATTTCCTGACATAACACGAATTTTTGAAAATAACAAAGAACTGAGCATGGGCGAAATTGATTTGAAAGAAAGCCCCGCTGGAACCGCACTGGAATTTTTCTGCACGGATCTTACCAATAAAGATGTACAAAAAAACATTGATCCGGTAATCGGCAGAGAAGAAGAAATTAGCCGGCTGATTCATGTACTGGCCCGTCGGACAAAAAATAATCCCGTACTCATCGGCGAACCCGGCACCGGCAAAACTGCTATTGCTGAAGGACTGGCCAAGCGCATATCCGAAGGCAATGTCCCGGTGATTCTGCAGAACAAAAAAGTATTAAGTCTAGATTTGAGTCTGGTTGTTGCCGGTACGATTTATCGCGGTGAATTTGAAGGACGAATAAAACAAATCATTGATGAAATAAAAGCCGATCCGAATATCATACTGTTTATTGATGAAGTACATATGATAATCGGTGCCGGTACTACTTCCGGGTCAATGGATGCGGCAAACATTCTTAAACCAGCTCTGGCAAAAGGAGAAATCCGTTGTATCGGTGCAACCACACTGGATGAATACCGTAAACATATAGAATCAGATGCGGCTCTGGAAAGAAGATTCCAGCCGATCCTGGTTGAAGAGCCTTCATTTGAAGAGACTTTAGCGGTATTAAAAGGTATTCGGGCAAATTATGAGAAATATCATCGGGTGACAATTACGGATGAAGCATTAGAAGCGGCAATTAAAATGAGTGAGCGTTATATGCAGGATAAATTCCTGCCGGACAAGGCCATTGACCTAATAGATGAATCCGCCTCAAAATTCCGCATTCATCAAAAATTGGATCCGATTACCGAAAAATTAAATTCTGCTGAAAGGGATTTACGCAACTGCCGTAAAGATAAAGAATCCGCCATATTGCAGGAAAGATTTGAAGAAGCAATGAATATTAGAAATCGGGAAATATCGCTGATAAAAGAACTGGAAGAGTTGAAAAAGAAACAAGAGACTCTAAACCAGAAACCGCTTGGTAGAATTACGGAGAGAGAAATTACAGAAGTAATCAGCAATATTACTAAAATTCCATTAACCGAATTAAGTATTGAGGAAAAGGAAAAAATCATTAACCTGGAAAGTGAGATCAGTCGGCACATTGTCGGTCAATCGGAAGTGATTAATGATATCTGCGGATTTATCAAAAGATCGCGAGCGGGCCTCAGCAACCCGAACCGGCCGCTCGGTTCGTTCATTTTTCTCGGACCGACAGGTGTCGGTAAAACAGAAACAGCAAAAGTAATCGCCAGAACGATTTTCGGCAGTGATGATTCCTTGGTCAGGATTGATATGTCGGAATATTCCGAAAGTTTTCAGGCATCTAAATTGATCGGCGCGCCGGCAGGTTACGTTGGCTATAAAGACGGCGGCAAGCTGACCGAAAGCGTACGACGAAAGCCATATTCAGTAGTTTTGTTTGATGAAATTGAAAAGGCACATCCGGAGATTTTCAACCTACTACTGCAGGTTTTAGAGGATGGACATTTAACTGATGCTGTCGGGAAAAAAATAAACTTTAAAAATACAATCATTATTCTTACGTCCAACGTTGGTTTGTCATTATTGAACCAGGGTGTGATTGGATTTGAATCTGAGGAAAAAGAATCCCAGCTGAATTATCAGACATTAAAACAACAGGTGCTGAAAGAATTAGAAAAGAAATTTAAGCCGGAATTTTTAAACAGAGTTGATAAAATTTCTGTTTTCAAACCACTTGATAAAAATTCAATCAGAAAAATTGTTGAACTGCAAATTACCGATTTGAAAGAGAGACTAAACGCACAGGGAATTGAGATGGAATTATCCAAAACAGCCATTGATCTGCTGACGAATAAAAGTTATGTTCCGGAAAAAGGTGCGCGCGAAGTAAGGCGTGTGATTCAGGAATATGTGGAAAATCCGTTAGCTGATAAAATCCTTAAAAATGATGTGCGCAAGGGCGAATCAATTAAAGTCAAAACTAAACTTAAAGAGGTTGTGCTTGAAGATTAAATAGTATATAATTTGAATATTAGAACCGGGCGTCTTCTGTCCGGTTTTTGTTATCACATGAATATATTAAATAAACTATTACAAAATATCATTGACCTGATTTTTCCTTCAAACTGTTTTGGGTGTGGTATTGAAGGAGTCTGGTTATGCAAAGATTGTATTGAGAAAATACCTATACTCAACAAGAATAATTGTTTCTGGTGTAATAATAAAGACAATAACATTTGTTTTTCTTGTCAGCAAGAATCAAAATTATCAGCATTATTCGTCATTACCGCATATCAGAATCCTCTGTTTCAGGATATGCTGCACAATTTAAAATATAATTTTGCTTCCAGCATTGGTGATACATTTAAACTATTGCTAATCAAATATTTTGAGCAAAATAAAATTGACATTATCAATAAAGATTCCGTAATCGTTCCTATTCCATTACACAGAAAACGTTTAGCAGAACGGGGTTTCAACCAGTCAGAACTTATCGGCAACCATATTGCTGAAATATTACAGTTGAAGATTAATCCCAAATTATTAATCAGAAAAAAGAATACAAAATCGCAAATGACCCTGAACAGAGCTGACCGGATTCTGAATATGCAGAAGTCATTTGTCTGCCCGGATCCTACCCAAATCAAAGGAAAAGACATTATTTTGATAGATGATGTGCTTACTACCGGAACAACAATTAGAGAGGCCGCGCAAGCACTAAAATCCTCGGGCTGCAGGTCTGTAAGCGCTATTGTGCTAGCAAAAGGGGGGTTGATAAATATGAAAAATAATGTTAGGATAGATTAGTCCAAAAAATGGAGGAGTGCCAGAGCGGTCGAATGGGACAGTCTTGAAAACTGTTAGACCTGCAAGGGTCTCGGGGGTTCGAATCCCTCCTCCTCCGCCATTCGACTCCTCCTCACTATCGCTCGGAGTCGCTCATGGCCTATCGGCCACTCAATTAGTAACATACTAATTAACAGCTAAAGTCGAATGCCTCGAGAGAAATTGAGAGGCACTCGCTCGTGACCTATCGGCCACTCATCAAAAACTACTGAGTCGAGTGTCTCGAGCATGGCCGAGAGACATAACATATAGATTTATGGAGAAATGGTATATCTATATAGCGCGATGTAAAGATAATAGTATATATACTGGTTTAAGCAGTGATCCAAATAAAAGGATAATAAGACACAATGAAGGAAAAGGCGCACTATGGATAAAACAACATGGGGAAGCCAAAATTGTATATACAGAAGAATACGATAATTATCTGGATGCGCATAGAAGAGAATTACAGATAAAAAGATGGTCACGCAAAAAGAAAGAAGCATTGTATTGTTGAAGAAAATAAGAAGCACTTTATTACAAAAATTAGCACTCGGAGAGATACCCAAGAGGTTGCCAGCCCGAGGCTGGTCGGCCTTGGGCCGAAAGGGGCTAGCAAAAAGACAAATAACATGTATTATGTTTATATAATTCAAAGTAAAAAAGATGGCCGTTTGTACAAAGGTTTTACCTCAGATTTAGAAAATCGATTAAAAGAGCATAAAGAAGGGAAAACAAAGTCAACTAAAAGTTTCAGACCCTGGAAACTGGTTTACTATGAAGTATTTGTAGATAAAAAGGATGCATTAAGAGAGGAATTATTTCTGAAGTCAGGAAAAGGTAAAAGCACATTAAAAGAGAAATTAAAAAACTACATGGAGAGATACCCAAGAGGTTGAAGGGGCGGGTTTGCTAAACCTGTAGGTCGGGTTTTTCCCGGCGCGAGGGTTCGAATCCCTCTCTCTCCGCCACTCGATTCGCGTCTCACTAATTCGGCGCTCACTCGTGGTCTATGGTATCTAACGATACCCCCGACCATTTCATATTAGAATCGAGTGTCTCGAGAGAAATCGAGAGGCACTCGCTCATGGCCTATTGGCCACTCAATTAGTAATCTAACAACTTTATATATAAGTCGAATGCCCTGAGTAGTGCCGAAGGGCATAATGAAGGAAAATCTGCTATAATATAAGTACAGTTTATTATTTATATTACTTATATGGACTTAGACATTAAAAAACCAGAACAGACAACGGAAGACATATCATCTGCTCAAGATGTCGGAGATACCCTGTTGCAATGGAAATTCCCTGAATACGAAGAACATGAAAGAGGAATTGTATGGTATGTAATTGCCGGTTTGGTATCAGCAGCATTCTTAACATATGCTATTCTAGTATCAAACTACCTCTTTGCATTAATCGTAGTAATTGTTGACATGATAATTTTGATCCAGATTAATAGAAAACCGGATCGGATTGATTTTAAGATTACCGATGAAGGATTAATGATTGGTTCCTCTTTTACGCCCTATAGCAACATCAGAAAATTCTGGATTATCTACAATCCGCCAAAAGTAAAGACTCTATACATCAATTACAAATCAACAATCCGGCCGGACATTACCATACCGCTTGAAAATAAAAATCCGTTGCGTGTACGTGAAATGTTGCTTAAATATATTGAAGAAGATTTGGAAAAAGAAGACGAGTCCAATAGTGAACAAATTAGAAAATTACTTAAATTATAAAATTCGCATTACCAAGTTAAGATTTCTGCCCTGCTAAAACATGCGGTCATAGCTCAGTTGGATAGAGCGTAGGATTGCGGATCCTAAGGTCGGAGGTTCAAATCCTCCTGACCGCACCACTCGACTCACCCCGCCAAGGCGGGATTCGCTCGTGGTCTGCGACCACATCATTTTAATAAAGGCATATCAAAATAAAATCGAGTGCCTCGAGCGTAGCCGAGAGACATAAATTATCTACGCATTATGGCAACAGAATTATCTACTCCTATATCAAATTTCCCGACAGTAGGCCCCCGCACGGCTCAACGCCTAATAAAACTAGGAATTGAAACGGCAGAAGACCTGCTTTTTTATTTTCCTTTCCGATATGAAGATTACAGCAATATATCAGTCATTGGTGAAGTTCAAAACAATCAGACAGCTACCATAAAGGCTAGAGTTGATTTGATCCGTAATAAGCGTTCGCCAAGAAAAAGAATGATTGTTACTGAAGCTATGTTAGGCGACGATACCGGATCAATCAAAGCTGTCTGGTTCAGACAGCCATATCTGACTAAAACCATATTGCCGGGCGATGAACTATTTCTCTCGGGAAAAATTGAAGGTGATTTATTTTCATTTCAAATGATTAATCCGATTTATGAAAAAGTAAAATCCATCCCCTTACACACTGCCCGGCTGGTACCGGTTTATCCCACCACTTCCGGAATTACCCAAAAACAGCTGAGATTTCTGGTAAATGTGGCTCTACTTGTCGCTGATCATGTTACTGATTGGCTACCAATTTCAATAAAAAGAAAGTACAACTTTTTACAACTTAAGGAAGCGATTAGGCAAATTCATTACCCTAAAACAAAAGGGTTGCTGGAAGAAGCCCGCGCAAGAATTGGTTTTGATGAGTTGTTTCTTATTCAACTTGGTGCGCTAAAAATAAAATCCGATCTTGCTGAAAAAGAAGCACCCAGCATAAATTTTCAAGAAAAAGAAATAAAATCTTTTGTTAATAATTTGCCGTTTGTCTTGACTGCATCACAAAAGAAATCTTCCTGGGAGATTATTAAAGATCTGGAAAAACACCATCCGATGAACCGGCTACTGGAGGGAGATGTCGGCTCCGGCAAAACAGTTGTTGCCGCTCTTAGTATACTCAATACGGCATTGAACGGATTTCAAGTAGCATTGATGGCACCGACAGAAATACTGGCACAGCAACATTTTGATACGCTCAACCGGCTATTTCAAAAAGAAAAAAGCATCAAACTTTGCCTGCTAACAAGTCACACGGTAAAAATTGGTAAAGGAACAATGATCAAAAAAACAGACTGCCTTAAACAAATAAGTTCCGGGGAAATTAATGTAGTAATCGGCACCCATGCCATAATACAGAAGAGTGTATCCTTTAATAATCTGGCTTTTGTCATTATTGACGAACAACATCGGTTCGGAGTGAAACAAAGAGGTGAAATGAAAGTCAAGAATCCAAAAACCGTCAACTGGGCTCCTCATTTCCTTTCCATGACCGCCACGCCAATTCCCCGTTCTTTAGCGCTGACTGTTTATGGAGACCTGGATTTATCAATAATCAACGAATTGCCTAAGGGGAGAAAACGGATTTCAACAAGTATCATTCCTAAAGTAAAAAGACTGGCTGCCTACGATTTTATTGAAAAAGAGATTCAGAAAGGGAGGCAAGTTTTTGTTATCTGTCCTTTAATTGAGGAATCCGATAAATTGGGTGTTAAGGCAGTCACATCTGAATACGAAAAACTGAACAATAACATTTTCCCGAATATTGCGATCGGCATGCTCCATGGCAAAATGAAGGCTGATCAAAAAGAAGATGTAATGAAAAAGTTTCTGGCAAATGAATACAGAATATTGGTATCAACATCCGTCATTGAAGTAGGCGTGGATGTTCCAAATGCCACTATCATGATGATTGAGGGGGCAGAACGCTTCGGATTGGCACAATTACATCAATTCAGGGGTCGGGTAGGCCGGAGCACACATCAGTCCTATTGCTTTCTTTTTACTGATCAGGCCGGACCGGATGTGTTAAATAGGCTGGGAGCCTTAGTAAAAAGCCATGACGGTTTTGCCCTGGCGGAAAAAGACCTGGCGCTTCGGGGACCGGGGGAAGTATATGGCAGCAAACAATCCGGTTATTTCCCCAGTTTAAAAATCGCGAGCTTAACCGATTATGAATTGGTGAAAAAAGCCCGACTTGAGGCCGGGCAATTATTAAGAAGCGATCCTCGCCTGACTGAAAATCAGTATATACGAAAAAAGATTACTGAACTCACTAAAAATATTCACCTGGAATAATTTATTTAGTAAAGGCGATCTCCGATGCTTCTTTTATGCTTTTGACGTTATAGCACTCCGCATCTTTGTGAGCTTTTGCATTATTGGGAATAATTATTTTATTGTATCCGAGTTTTGCCGATTCTTCCAGACGCTTTTCAATATTAATTACCGGGCGAACTTCACCCCCTAAACCGACCTCCCCCATAACTGAAAGCGTATTGGGCAGCGGGATATTCTTCAATGCGGAAATAATAGCAAGACACACGGCCAGATCAGCGGATGGTTCTTTTATTTTCACCCCTCCGACAACATTGATATGAATATCCTGATCACCGATTCTTAGACCCATGCGTTTTGTCAGCACCGCCAATAACAACTGCAGTCTTTTCTGATCATAGCCAGAAGTTTTTCTTTGCGGATAACCGAATCCGGCTTTTGTTACCAACGCCTGTACTTCCACCAGAAATGGCCGGCTGCCTTCCATAATACAAGTGATCACCGATCCCGGAATTTGCTTTGCCCGGTCTTTCAATAACAGCTCTGATGGATTAGCAACTTCTGCTAAACCGCTTTCTTTCATTTCAAAGATACCAATTTCGGCAGTAGAACCGAAACGGTTTTTTATCGCCCTCAAAACTCTCAGTGACTGATAACGGTCACCTTCCAGATACAAAACGCTGTCCACCAGATGCTCCAAGGTACGTGGACCGGCTACCGCACCCTGTTTAGTAACATGCCCGATAATAATGATCGCTATTTTGCTTTTTTTTGCCACTTCCATCAACTGTGCCGTAACCGCTTTTATCTGCTGAAGACTGCCGGGTTGTGAATTAATTTCACTTGAAGTTAGCGTTTGGATTGAGTCAATCACCGCCACCCGCGGTTTTTTATCATTTAAAGTTGCACATACCATTTCCGCGTCTGTCTCTGAAATAAAATGTAAATCTTTTGCGGTAATTTGCAGTCGATCCATCCGCTGTTTAACCTGTTCCGCCGATTCTTCTCCAGATACATAGATTACAGTCTCATTCTGGCTTATTCTCGCGGTTACCTGCAGAACAAGCGTTGATTTCCCGATTCCCGGATCACCACCGAGCAAAACCACAGAACCGGACACCAACCCATCACCGAGCACTCGGTCAAATTCCTTAAAACCGGTCCTGAATTTAGGCGTATCCCCGCCCTGAATATCATTAAACGAAATAGTCTCGGCCAAAGGCGACAGAGGTTTTTCACTGACTGATGCGACATATCTTCCCTCCACAATAGTGCCCCACTGCCCGCATTCTGAGCATCTGCCCTGCCATTTTGGGTATTGCGCATCGCAGTGTTCACAAGTGAATATTTTTTTTTCTTTGCTAACCATTATTTTAAGAAGAAAAGACTCTCCGAATACGGAGGCCACAATTAATTATTCAGAGGCTATTTTTTTAACCCTGATTCAACCAGACTTTTTAAATCATCATAGCTTACCGTACCGCTGACTTCCTGATCATTAATAAAATAATACGGCAAACCGGCAATTTCCAATTCCGCCGCCTGATCAATACCATCCTGCACCAGGGAAGCCGTTGCACCGGAATCAACACAACTGTTGAATTCATCCAGTTTTAGACCAAGGTCTTTTGCTAAATCAGCTATTCTCCCTTTGTTCAAGAACTGACTGTTTTTCAGCAACAGATCATGCATCTCCCAAAACTTTCCCTGAGCCTGGGCACAACGTCCGGCAAACGCCGCATTAACACTTGAAGCGGTCGGGACATCTTTCCATACCAGGTTAACCTCGTCAGGATAATCCGCCAATATTTTATTGATGGTTTTATTCATTGATTCACAGTTGGCGCAACTATAATCACCATATTCTATAATTGTAACCTTTGCATCGGCATTGCCTTTAATCGGGTCCGTGTCCAGCACGGTCGGTACATATGATTTAACTGAAACAAATAAATCATTTGCAACCACCCCTCTTTCCACCAAAGAAAAATCACTAATTGATTCCGGGGTTTTCAATGCTGAACCGCGGTATATAGAAACGCCAAAAAGTACGATAACTACAAAACCCGCCAGACTCACCAAGCCGGTTATAATTAATAACTTCGGAAAATGCACTGAAACTTTTTCTTTTGTTTTAATTCCTGAAGAAATGTTTTTCTCAACTTTTTTTATCGCCATTTATCCTCTATTATTTTAACCTGATAGAATTAAGCTCCCCGGTAGTTTTGTCGGTAAAATACAAGATTCTTTCGTCTGGTGACAGATATATCTGATCAATAACGTAACCACCACCATCAACATTTGAAGGTGTCGCTAGCTTTGTCTTTGCTCCTGTCGTCAGATCAACCCGATATATATTATCATTTATTGAGTCGGCTAATTCAGGGTATAAGCCGCTTCCTTTTTCAAGTCCGATTGGAACGCCGCAATACAGAGCACCGCCGCCGATTGCACATTTGCTAGGCCAAGTTTTGAGCCCGGTGTTAATTGTATTAGCACCCGTGTTGTCACCGCCGACATCCGCTATCTTTAGTTCCGGATTATAATCCGTAGTAGCGGAGTAAGTGCTGTAAATCATCTGGGTCCCGGTATTATTCCATATCCCTTCAAACCCCCTGCCTTGAACCTCCAACGATTTGAAATTTTCACCATTTTGTCCGACAAAGAACACATCCTGCGCATCACCTGCTGAAGTCTTTCTGAATGTTGCAACCATCTGACTGGTCGGAGACCAATTGACCTCAACATCACTACTTTTATCCCCCAGTAATTCAATCTGCCTCATTGCTGTCCCATCCACATTGGAAACTCCCAGGAAGTTGTTGTTGGTGTTTTCATCAATGTATTCAAATCCCAACTGTTCGCCGGTTGCGGAAAATTTGATTTCATTCAGTTCTTTCGGCAGAGTTATCTGACTTTTGGAATCAAAATCATAAACAATATTCGTACCGTCCGGGAAAGTAATGATCGCTTTATTTCCGGTTGGAGACCATTCTACACTTTCCGCATCCGGAAAAAGATCTTCTGTTAAAAGGCTCTTAATCTTTCCATCGGAAGAAATCTGATAAAATTTTCCGGTTTCTTTGTCATAAAACCGCAGATTTGTGCCGATCACTTTTGCCGCCTTAATATCACCGTCAGCTACATTATTGGTCAGTGTATTTCCGCCATTGGCGATCGGTGACACCACTGGCAGGCCGGCGTTCGTATTGGCATTTACATTCTCAACCGGGCGGTTAACATTTTGGTTGGCAATCGGCAGTTCACCGGAATTAACGATCACTCCGTTGATATTTACCTGACCGGGACCGGGACCTACATCACCGCGGAAAAATATTACATAAATCAAATATCCCATAAATATCACAATTGCAATAAAACCGATGATAATCCCTGCAATTTTAAGAAAATTTTTATATTTCATAATTTTTGGTGATTGCTACTTGATTATAATTAATTGGCACATTCCATATTACTTAAATATCCGCATCCGGCTTTAATTTGAGCTGCCGTTAATTGTGTTCCATCCTTATGTGTATAAGGATAGCCATCATCCAAAACATAACTGCAAATTGCTTCGTCAATTGTGAAATTACCATACGGTCCGTTTAATACGCATCTTTCCCCCTGTTGATCACCACCCTCTATGGGTACTTTCGGACATGAAGTACCCACATTCCATACTTTATCCATAAAATTCCAAAATACTTTACCACAGTCCTTGAAGGCTAGATTTACGGAAGTAGTCGTTTCAAAATCCTGTTGAGTTGTGATTGCTCCATGATTCATAATCTTGACCGTCTTCACCTCTTCCGCGGTAAACATGGCTGGGGTTGTGTTAGTGCCGATCACTTTACAGACTTTATCCGCATCATTATTCCAAACACCGATGCATTTGTCCTGATTTTCGGCGTTAATAACAATGGATGAACCGCATCTGACCGGTTCTTTTTCCCCTTTTATATTTGTGGTTAGTTCTGTATCAAAATCGCATTTTCTGGATGCTTCTCCGCCGAGCGTCATAGTGTCAACAACCGGTATCACAAGCGGCTGCAATGAAACAATATTCGGATTGATGGCGTTTAATATCATATACGAAGTGAGTGCCAAAATCAGTCCGAAAACAGCGCTCATTATTTGTTCTTTAGCACCGCTGATTATGGAAGTATTGCCGGCCGCTGTAATCCATTTGTATCCGGCAATCACCATCATGGCCGCGGCCAAAATTCCGGCGGAAGTAACAAAAAACTCATAAAATATTCTGATATACTCCCCCAAATCATCCACTGATTTTGTATCACCAATCGGAATGTTCAGCGGTATCGGCGCGGCAGAGACAATCAGCGGTAGCAATATTATCCCCAGTGAAATGACAAATATTTTGAGAGATGATTTATTCATAGTACTATTGTCAATAATTTTGAGTTATTTTGAATCAGGTAAATTATATAGAGCTAATAAAGCTTGGATTGATTTATTTAATTTCTTCTCTTCTTCTTTTCGTCTTTTGCTAAGATCGGCGATTTCTTTATTTCTGTTAATAATCGCCAATACTACACGCATTGTCCAAGCCGGCAACATGTCAATATAAGGGATAAGCTCCACACTATTGATTGCCCATCCGATTACCTTAGCCCTACCGTCACCAGGTTTTTCAATTTTTAAAACGAATGCTGCAATTAATAGCGGGAGATCCAACATCCAGTCCAGCCAGGACCAAACCCCTATACTCAACGCCTCAGCTATGATATCAAATAAATCTTTTGATATAGCAACCGCCAGTACAGTGAATAACATAATTAGCGTTCGCTTTGCCGCCGAATTTTCTTTATCTAATTTTTCAACTTTTTTCCTCTGGGCAGTTACTCTTGCCTGCTCTATAGCTATTAGATCCGTTGGTCCTGATTCATTATCATCTTCATTTTTTGATTCATTCCTCTGTTCATTCAATTGCTGTTCAGTGTCATTCTCTTCATCTTCTGAAATATTCAGCGGTTGTTCATTACCAGTATCTTCATTTTCATCTGAGTCTTCTTGATCAGACAGCGAATCATCCAAATCTCTTAGCCCGCTCAAACCACTGCTGTATTCGGGGATTATTTGACCTGTCCTAACCGTACTGTTATCCCCCCTATTCTTTGATCTTCTCATCAACCGGTTTGCTTTTGGCTGTTGTCCTTCACTAAGATCTTCGGGTAGAACATTTGCTGATGATTCTTGTATGGGAGAACCGAGATTAACCATCCCGCGTGATGCCTGTCTTTTCTTTTTATACTCTCTTTTTCTGTTGCTCAGTTCTCTCTGCTTGTCTTTTTCGGTTACCGCTTCTCTTGAATAATCTCCTCCAACTTGAGGCAGAGCGGACTCCGTGCTGTTCGGCTGGTCAGTGTCCCTGATCACTACTTTAATTTTCGTTCCGCCGTCATCCGAAGGCAGTATACTGGCTGAAAATCCTTCTGAAGCTGCCGTAGATGTCCCTGGTTCATTTACTGGATTTTGCGGAGAATTCGCCTCAGTACCGGCGGACTCTTCAGTATCAACAGCATTTACTTTAATATTATTTTCAGTGTCCTTAACTGTTTCGGATCTTTCCATTTTTTTATGCAACTAGATTAGCTTATTTACAGCCAGTTTGCTTCGTTAACTTTCCATTCATCATTTTCCAAAATAAATTTCAACTTGATGTTCTGATAAATTATTTCTGATTCCTCATTCAACTTTGTCTGATTCCTCTGCGTTGAAACGGTAAATTCCGCCTTGCCACCTTTTTCATCTATCAAATCTGTTGTTAGACTAAGTGCCCTGGTAGTTACGCCGTAGTAAGGATCGTCAACGCTGGTTTTTGCCTGTTGATCTGCTACATAATTTTCCGCCCATTTTTTTAGACTTGCTGACATGTATATTTCCAGCTTGGTAATATTCTCAAAATTACTGTCGGAAGAATAACTGCCGAACCTTTCAGCAAAGTTCCGTGCAATCGGCTTGAGTAGCGTTTCCACACTGGCATTAACGTCTGAAGTGGGACTGTTAGTATTGACTGATGCGCTGTTTATGTTGGCATTATCGCTGTTCGTATTTACAGACTGGTTTGTATTAGAATTAGTCGTTGTATTTATATTTGTTACTGAGTTGGTATTTGTTTCACCTTTGCGTTCTTGGGTAAAATAGACAACGGCAAATATGACAACAGTGGCTACCAGAATAATTGCCATTGCTACAATCAGCGCTATTTTTAGCTTTTTGTTCATTCGGATATTGATTTAAAAATTATGATTCTGTTTGATTTGCCATTTCCGCTTCAAACTCTTTTTTGGCATCTTCAATTTCCAAAAGCTGCCGCGGATCGGATGTAATCAGCTGGTCTTCGGTATATGAAGCGACGATTTTTATTGCGGCGTGTTTTGCCCCCGCAAAAAATATGCCCTCACCTAAACCCGACTCAATTAATAAATATTTTTCTCCTTCCGTCAGCATAAAGGTGTTTACCAGGAGATCAATGCCGGCCGGCGATTGTTTCAAAAGAAGCTGTAGAGATGAGTTGGTAACAATCGCCTGTCCGTATGGCGAGCGCAGAAAGTCATTGACATCCTGTGTGATTGTGGTGACACCAAGATAATACTTACGGCAGCGTTTCACCAGCGCATAAATAAACTTCGCCGAATCCTCATTCTGCATCAGCCACCATGCTTCATCAATTACTAGCACTCTTTTTTTCACTTCGGAACGGACAATGTTCCAGATGTAGTTGATAATAGTGTAAATTCCGATCGGACGCAGTTCGTCCTCTAAATCACGGACACTGAACACTACCAGTTGATTTTGCGTATCAATATTGGTCGGGCTGTTAAACAGTCCGGCAAAAGTACCTTTGGTATATTTTTTCAGTCTTTCCGATAAATCCGCGCCGCCTTCCATCCCCAATAATATATCTTCAAAATCCTGCATGATAGGCGCCTCAATTTTTGTCAGATCCGATTCAGCGGATATGTCTTTTTTCGCGTAGGTTTCAATCAATGCACGGTCAACTAGTGAATCTTCAGCATGTGTCAGATCACCAAGCATCAAACGAACTAAACCTTTGAGCGTGATTACTGCGGAACGGATAATATCCGCCGGTTTATCCCTGCCAGATACAGGACGCGGCAGATCAAACGGGTTGATCTTACTTTCGGAGTTTAAAGAGATATCAATGTAAGCACCGCCCACCGCATCGCTTAAATGTTTATACTCCATTTCTGGATCAATAATAATAACTTCCGTACCAAGCATTAAGCTCCTGAGCACTTCTAATTTAACCGCGTAGCTTTTCCCGGCGCCGGAAGTGGCAAATACGACCGTATTGGCGTTTTGCAGGCTGAAACGATCAAACAGGATTAAACTGTTGTTATGCCGGTTAACTCCGTACAAGATGCCGTTATCAGATGTAAGTTCAGACGAAATGAAAGGAAAAGACGAGGCGCAGGGAGACGTGTTCATATTAAACGTGATATACAATTCATCATTGCCGATCGGCAAAGTTGAATTAAATCCCTGCTCCGACTGAAATAAAACGCGTTTGGAATAGACAAGTTTAGAACCGAATATGGATTCAATTCTTTCTGTGATTCGGTCTAATTCTTTTGTATCATCCGCGTAGGCAGAGATATATAAAGCATATTGAAAGAATTTTTCCGTGCCCTGAGTAATTTCATCCCGGAGCATTTCAATGTCTTTTAACGCGGTCTCTCTCAAAGGATCGCGCGGAGCGCCTTTTTCCGCATCAGAAAGAATCTGCGCTTCCAGCGCACCGACCTTGTTCTTTAACTGTTTCAAAATTGCCTCGGGTTTTACCGGATAAAAATACATGGCAATGTCCATCGGGATATTCAGATTGATCACCGGGGCAAACCAGCCGACACTGATGTACCTGGGATAAGTAACCACAAAAACAGTACTGACAAATTTGGTGCCGAGCTGGACATAGCGCGCGTCAACTTTGAAAGCTGAAGGGGCTATTAAATCACGGACTGAAACCACACCGCGCTGAAAAGATCTTTCCGCTTCAAGAATTTCTTTCTCTTCCTGAGCAAGCGTCCTTTCGCGTTCAGCCTGTTTCAGGGAAGATGCTTCCTTCTTTGCTTCCTCTTCATCTTTGATATCCGCCTTTTTGAATAGTTGAACCATAGTATCCTTTTTTTATTTTTTATCGTCTTCTTCCATTGAGCTAGAATCTTCTTCTACCTGAAGTTTATCCAAATCTACTAACTGCTCCTGGCTGAAAACTTCCGGATTATATGTATTGTAGAAAAGCTCAATAATACTTTGAGTGTCCAGCTGTACTGATTTCAGCCCGATTGATGACAATCCGTCAGTCACATAATCTACCCTTTTGAATAATTCAGTCCGGTATTTATCAAACTTTTTACGTTTCAAATGGATAACCGACGTCGGTGACAGTACTTCCTTCAATCTGGAAAAATATTTTTTTTGTTTATCAGAAATTGGTGAATAAGGCACAATGACATAAAATCTTTTGCTCATAATATCAGCAATCTCCACCAGTTCTTTAATGTATTGCTGATACTCAGCAGTCTGCATCCTAAGCAGTTCATTGGACTGTTCTTTCTCCACTTTCTTCAGGCGGTCCAGATATTCTTCAATATTCAATTTCCTGGATTGGATGACAATCTGGATGGAAAAATCAAATGAATTAAGGAACTGAGTATAACCCTGGATAACAGCCACCTGCTCATCTTCCGATTTCAACGCGAAATTTATTGAAGAAACTAAGATTATCGCCCTCAAGGTTCCGTCCTTCATCGCAACCACGTTATCTTTAATCTCCAAAATATCAAGATGACTCTGCGTGGAAGCTTTTGGTTTTTGTCCTGCTAACTGGTTAGAATGCATATTTGTTTTATTTAGACTTAAAAAACGCTGTCTTCGTCTTCTTCTTTGAACGCCCCGCCGGTGTCAACTACTAAAGACAAGCGGGTTAATTTTGAGTTTGTCACTACCATTTTGGGCGGAACAACTACCGTGGTCTTGATCGGACCTTTGTGCGCGGATGAATTCCTTTCCTGAACTGCTGTTTTATTCCAAATTTTAATTTTTGGTTTTCTGATTGTATATACGATATTCAAAATAAAATAGTGAAATGACTGGCCGTTAATTTTTGCAAAGGCAACGATGCCGGCAAACCCAAATGTGAATAGGGCAATAAATATGAACAGCACAAAACCAAAAATCTTATATTCAATGAAAATAATACCAAAAGCAACCAGGAAAATCACAAACTGCCGGACCGAAATAGGTCCGATGATTTTATCCTCCACTTCAATAAACTGCGGCACCACAAAACGCATATAGGCTAAAATCTTAATTGCTTATTTAGATCCCCTACCGCTTCAAATTCTTCATCCGTCAGATATGAACGGCCGTCTATTTTCCTGCTGGTAATCACTTCCTGCACCGACTTCCCTTTGTTCATGCCTTCGTTACCTATATCAAGATAAATCTGGTAGATTTCCGATTTTTTCCACGCCTGAATCGCTTCCGATTTCTTGGTAAATGACTCCTCCTCCAACAAATCAACCTTCTCTTTTATCTTTTCTATTGCCTGACGGGGGTTACCTCCTAGCCTCCTGAAATCAACCAGATTTAAACTCCTTATTTCTTCAATCGGTCCCATCAATCTTGGCGGTGTTTTAATATCTACAATCTTCGGTCGGGAATCAAATTCCGGCATCGGCCGCTGTATCTTCGGCAAAATCGGAATTCTTCTTTCTACAACAGGGGTAACCGGGATAGCCGGCTGACTGGCTTTCGTCTTTATTTCATTTTCCAGTTCATTCTTATTTTGCTGATGCAAATTGAGCACTGCTTTTTTTATTTGCTCATTGGCTACCGCTTTTCTCATCCTCTCCTGCTGCTCTTTTTCTTTCTCCGCTTCCTGCATTTTCATCCTTTGCCGCATCTCTATCTTCTTAATCTCCCCCTCATCATGAAAACTCATTGCTTTTTCCGCTGTTATCTTCACTATCTGTTCAACAACTTCGGGAGCAAGTTCCAAGCCACCGACTTTTTTTGAACGAACCAGCAATTCTCTCAGCTGAACGGATGTCCGAATATCACGTAGACGTGATGTGATAAGACTTTCAAATCTTTTTTGCATGAGCTCATCGGAAAAACTGACTCCAACCTGACCTGCAATTTCTTTAACAACCGCACCGTAATCAATCGCTCTGGTTACTGACGATATTTCTTTGTTATGTAATCTTTTTACCTCCTCCTCATCCTCAACATCAAAATAGAAACTGGCGTTTACACCTTTACCGGGAATCATCCTACTCGCCAGTCCTGGCTTCAATTGGGAAGCTGTAATCTGCTGGACGCCCTCTTGCTTTTCAGATGCGGGTGTAACCATTTCTTTGCTTACCGGTTCTTGCTTGGGAACTGTCTGGATAACGGGTGCGGTCGGGACGGGAGTATTTGGTGTTTTCTTTACTGACAATTGTGCAACCGCCTTCTGGATGACGGAGGGATTTATCGCAGTCGGTTTCGGTACACGAGCAACATTTACCGGAGCAACAACCGTATTTTCTTCGCCTAATAATTTAGCGCCATTAACATAACTGAACTGACCTTTTTGGTCCTTAATCAATATTTTAGCGCCTTTTAAAATTTCTTTTTCCTCGTTATCTTTTTTGCCACTTGCGACATTTACGGATATTGAGGGGTTACTTTTGTTTTTTTGATCCTCCATTATATTTCAGTGTTGTTATTGGTCTTGACTGCGTAATGTATATTTTATTTTTTTCCAGCGCCCACTCTATGTCCTGCGGATGCCGATAATGTTTTTCAATTTTCTCGCAGATTCCGGCTAATTGGATTATTTGTTTGCCCGTGAGTTTCTGCTTCTCCTGCATTATCTTTGGAACCTTCACTTTTTTTACTCCGCTGGTTCCGGCCTGAACAATCATTTCTTTTTGCTCGGAAATATTGATATCCAGGATTGTTTTTTCCTTTTTATCAATAATGTACGTATCCGGCGTAATCTGCCCGGAAACGATCGCCTCCCCCTGGCCGTATCCCGCTTCAATCACCATTTGATCCCGGTCGTTTGTCACCGGATGAGCCGTAAAGGCAACTCCGGATATTTCAGAATTCACCATGCTCTGCACCACTACACCCACACTGACTTTGGTTTTGTGCAGTTTCTTTTCAAAACGGTAAAAAATAGCGCGCGGAGTGAATAGTGATGACCAGCATTTACGGACTGCTTCGGCTAGATTCTTCCTGGTAATGAACAAATATGTCTCTAACTCGCCCGCCCATGACGCGACAGAGGAATCTTCAGCTGTTGCAGAAGAACGGACAGCAACATATTTGGTTTTCAATTTATCAAAAGCCGCCAATATCTCTTTTTGTATATCCTCCGGAATTATGAAATCGTGGATTAAGTCCCGAATTGTGTTGGAAACACGGTCCACACTGTTTATATCATTCAACTTTACTTTCTTTAACAGTGCGTCTATCTCCACATCCAGATCTGTTTCCTCTAAAAAACGCTCAAAAGTGCCGGAAAGTACTACAAACCCGGGTGGGACCGGCATTTTTACCATTGTCATCTCCCCCAGTTGCGCGCCCTTTCCCCCAGCTTCTGCAACACTCTTTCTATTTAATTGCGAAAAAGTTTTGGTAAATTTTGCCATGAAAAATCTTTTATATTATAGCATAACTGATAATAATTCACAACATTACATACAGGCACAATCGCGCTTGCTTTGGCCATTGACCCCGTTAGAGCAAATGCTCTAACGGGGTTGACAAATTTGTAAAAAAGGTATATAATCCCCGGTTAAAAGTACGCCGTTTTGCTTGATGATGTTTCCTTAAACAAATCGGCGTGCTTTTGCACATAGTTGCCCATTCAAAAACGATTGAGGAGTAATCCTCATAACAATACCTTCACCACGTGAACACGTGGCGAAACAGGAGTCCCCCCAGCCAAGGAGTTTGTGATGGTACTAGTACAAGTTTCGCAGATCCTGGCCAGGATCCCCGATGGCACCACTCGCATCTCCCTGCTCGGCCGGCATTCGCTGTCCGTGCAGGACGGGCCGAACGAGACCCGCACGCTCAGCGCAGATGGTATTCAGCTCTGCAACGAGGTGAGTGGGTTCTACACCCAGCTCGTCCATGAGTTGGAGGTGCTCACTTCCTCCTCTGAGGCCGCGTTCTACTGCTCTGACATGGCACGCTCGTTCGCGACCATCCAGGAGATTTTCCATCCGGACAGCATCTACCAGGACGACCGGCTCAACCTGCTGGCCAGCTTGAAGAAGATCGATGGCGGCGCCTGGTTCAAGGAACAGAAGGATGCCGGGTGTTCCGAGAGGGAGATCATCTCCAACTTCATTGTCCTGACTGATCCCAGCGTCGGCGCCGACCAGCCGTTCGAGCTGAACGCGCGGAATTACCTGCACTGGGCCGCCGAACCGAGCGGACCCCGTCTGCGGGTCGCCTTCGCGCACGAGGTGGCCTGCACCATGGCCGCCTACCCTTACTTCTTCTTCGGGGAGCAGTGGCCCGGCCTCAAGGAGTGCGAGTCGTACATGTTCTGCATGAACGACTGGGGTCACATCCTGCGCATGATCAAGGTCACCCCTCCGGCTACCCAGTAGCCAACCGTACCTTCTCAGTCGAGCACAAACTCGACCCACCGTTCCCGAAAGGTTCCCATTCACTCTCATGAATGTTCGGAGCCTTTTTTCTTTGCCGAAAATAATATTATCGCCGGCGGGGCGCAATTATTTCCGCAACTTTAACTTGAATTTTCACAATAAAAAGGCTACTATTAATGACTGACCATTAACCATGAATATATGAGAGAATCAACACTAGCCCCTACAACTCTTGACGGAATTGTTGAACAAGGAAAGGAAAAAGAAAGAGAATTGCCAAAAATGACCGTATTTTTATTGCGTCATGGAGAAAGTAATAATGACAAAACAAATCCCAACCGAGGACTTACCGAGAGAGGTATGGAGCAGGTAACAGAAAGTATCAACCAGATATTGAATAGTTTATTGTTAGAAAGCAATCCGGAATTTGAAGAATGGGATAATGAAGAATCAAGAATAACCGCCGTTCAAAATGCCATCCAAAATATAGAATTCCAGCTGAAAGATTCCGGCACCACTAGAACATTGGAACAAGTTTGGCTGGAATATGAAATACTGGAACAATACGGCGTGCCGGCAGAACACATTTATCTGCCACAAAGCGCATTTGAATACAAAGATAAAGAACCGAATGAAAAAGCGGGCCCCGGCATAGCTAAAAGGCTCAAAGGAGTACGGGGGCTGGATCAGAATCCGGAATATAGGACTAAAATCAAATCAAAGGAGTACCAAGAACGTGTTGGTGCAACCGGAGACATGATGGCCTGGGCCGTCTCCCCCGATGAAGATGTTCCGGATAACGTAGAAAAAAGAAGTCATATGGAAGAACGCTACGCATCTGATATTGCAAAACTTGATAGAGTAGTCGCCCATAAAATGGAAGACTATCCGAAACGGGTGGTAGCGATTGCCAACGCCCATGCATCCATCGCCACAATTGCCGCCGCCAAAGAATCCGGAATTCCACTGGAAAAACTTATGGGAAAAATTGGGGAAGTGCCGGAAGCCCAGGGCTTGCGCTATGATTTTTATGAAGGCGACACGGAACATACAGCTAAACCTTTTGGCCCTGAGATGGAACAGGCTGTGGCGGAATTAAAATAATAGAGACCTTAAAAAAACCGTCCCCCACTTCCGCCTCCGCCGATTGGCGAATGGCAGATGGGACGGTTTTTTGATTTACATTATTTAATCTTCAGTATTCCGGTATTACCATCCACTTCCACAACCTGTCCGTCTTTGAGAATTTTGGTAGTCATACGCAGACCGATTATTCCCGGGATACCTGCCTCCCGAGCCAGAGTTGCCGGGTGAGAGGTAATTCCCGGCCCTCCATCACAGATCAGTGCCGAAGCTATAGAGAGCACCTGAGTAAACACCGGCGTAGCCTGCAGAGTACATATAATATCTCCCTTTTTCACTTTATGAAATGAATCCGGATTAATTACGATCTTCACCGGCCCTTTGGTAACACCCGGTGAAACAGCCATTCCTACTAACTCTTTTACGTTCTTGTCTACTTCCACAAATTTTTTATAATAATGCTTCGCTTTTTCCCCTGTATACAGGCTCGTTCTGCCATTTTCCATAATAAACGCACACAGCTTTATTCTTTCATTAAGGGCGTTACTCATATTTAAACCTTTGGTAAGCATCGGTCTGACTTCTGCTGTCCTCAAATGACGCGTCTGGCGCATAGAAAGCCCGCCACGCCGGGCTATTTCCATTAAGATCGGGTCATAATAATAAAGGGTTTGTGAGACGATACTTTTTCTTAATTCTTTGTAATAGATTCCTTCGCGCATAGTTTGAAATAAGCGCTGATGTTTTTTATCAATCTTTAATTTATCTTGAATCTCATTAATTTTTGTGCCAATCCTTTCCTCTTCTTTTAGCATCTTTTCTAATGCATTTTTCGGATTCCCCTTTAGATGCTTTTTGAAACGAATAATAAAATCTTCGTATGTTAATATCGGATCATCATAATCTCTAGTGATCCAAAAGAATTTTTTTTCATGATTCTTTATCAATCTCAACAGCTCCTTATCTTTTTGAATTAAGTTAATAGTATTTATTACGTTTCCTTTAAAATAATCCGCCCATTTTTTCCGCTTATTGATAATTTTACATATTTTTAAAGCGGCTAAAGTTTCCTGCCTGCTTACCATTGCTTTTGTTTCAGTAATAAGAGCATCTACATAATGCGCGGCTTTTTTGGAATCTGCTTCTTTGGTGGCAATATACTCTTGCAAATATTTGAACAAATAGTTTTCTATAGCTAGAATCGGAAAATAATGGGAATACACCTGTTTATAGCGCCTCTCGTATTCCTCGTGCAATCCCGCCAGTCTACTATTACTTAGCAATCCAAGTTTCTTTAGACTGTTATTCTCCTTTAGAAATGCATAAAAGCTCTTGGCAAAAGCCCTCTGTATTTTACCAAGTTTAATAAACATATCCGGCTGTTGGAATGCTTTTTCCAATACATTCATCCCCACCCGTTCATGATCAGCCTTATCAAAATACAAATACATATGGTTCTCTTCAAACATTTGTACTATTCTTTTATAGGTAACCCCGACCACATCCTTCAGTTCCTTTCCTATTGATTCCATAGAAAGGTAGTTTGGGAAAGGACTCATCCGTTGCCTTTGGGATATTTGAAACCATACGATTTTTTTATTTTTGATCATGATCCAAATATATGTTTAGTTCTTTATTAAATTGACTGAAACTTTTCACTAAGACAGTCTTCATCCCCAGCGCTTTCGCATCCACAAGGTTTGATTCCTGATCATCCGCATACACAATTTCCCTTGGAGTTACATTGAAACGCTTCATAACCACCCGCAGCGTTTTTTTACTCGCCTTCGGCAGATTAAGCTCCCAGGTATTGATAATATTCTTGAATTCATTTCTGAGGCGGAATTTTTTGACAATCGCATCAACAAATTGGGAACGCGTATTTTTGGTAAGAAGTAGCGTCACATACCCCCTCCTGTTTAAATCCCTATTTACTACCAGCACCCGGTTATCAATTTTCATGAGTTTGTAATGCACATCCCTTAACTGTTGCCAGGTTATCGGCAGATTAAAATATTCTACCGTTTTTTGCCACGCTTCTTTCTGTGATATCTTCCGGATTGCCGCCAGATTAAAATATTCTGAATACATTTTCTGCTGATATGTCTTCCAGTTACCGCCATAACGTTTTGCCAGTTCCTTAGAAGTATTCGGATATCCGGCATTCAGAATTAACCCATAGCAGTCAAATATTATTAGTTTAACCATATATTGATCAATTATTTATTTGTTTACTCACATATCTTATATAATATCATGTTTGGTATACTTTGGTTATTATGCAGTTTCTATTCTACTTGATTTTTTTGCCCAGATGTGTTACAATAAGCATATTAACCCTCTCAAACATGAATGTAGAAATAATCCGTAATGTAATACTGGCAATCGGTTGGCCAGTTTTATTTGTTTTCAGCATTTATATATTTAAAGTTGGAAAACGGGCATATTCCGCAGTCAATGGTTCTTTGGTCGGGAAAATTATTAAAGTACTCGTTTATTCAATGTTAGTTGAGATGTACAGCCTGGGCATCGTCAGTACAGTATATCTTTTGAATAACGCTAATGGCATATATATTGTGCTGCCTATATTTATTGTCTGGGGGTTTGTTTTCGTCTGGAGCATCAATACGATTAAAAAATCAAGTGATTTAGCCAATAACATTACATTACAAAATAATTAACTAATTAAATTTATGTCGCTAGAACTTATGAGAAATACAATTTTGTTTATTGGGTGGCCGGTTTTGATTGCCGGTTCGGTCTATATTTTCATAAAAGGCCGAAATGTCTATCAATTAGTTAAGGGGTCATTGGTCGGTAAAATTACTAAGGTATTGGTTTACACCATGTTGGTTGAAATGTATTCTCTAGGGATCGTCAGCACCGCTTATATGTTTGAAAATGCCAAAGGAGTTTACTGGGTACTGCCGGTATTTGCCGTGTGGTTCATTACCTTTGTTTGGTCTCTAAAAACACTCAAATCCGCAGGTGAAGAAGCCAAAAAAATTACCCAGGGATAAAAAATCATTAACTATAAAACAATGGCAAACGGAGAAGAATACAAAAATATAATGAGCGAGATGATTAAAAAGCAAATAGTCATCCTAGGGCCGGATATCGCGATTATGAAGGCAAAAAATGTCACAGAACTGGCGATCAACCCAGATGGAGAGGTAACAGAGATTAACGGTGAACCGCAGGTGGCACTACAAAGATTAATTGATGAATATGTCGCCTTATCGGGTTTGATTGTCAAAAAAACCATGGAACCTTTGCTGGCAAAATATCCATCGGTTAAAGTAGATCAGTAAAAGAATAAATAGATCCAGACAATGGATAATTGGAATCTTACAGTTGTTTTAATTTTTTCAGTTGCTATTACCGGGATAGTGATCAGTTTTTGCGTATATATTAGAAAATTGAAAGGAACGTTAAAAGCAGAAGGTGAAAAAAGAGAATCAGAAAATAACCGGCGCATGTATGAACTGTCCATTCTTAAAGAAATAGGAGAAAGAGCCGGTTATTCTTTAAATACCCAGAGAATTGCTGATATTATCACCGGATCATTAAAAGAACTGATTGATTACTCTACGACTTCCTATATTCTGGAAGATTCCCAAAAAAAAGAATTGCTTTTCAAGTGCGAAGTTGAAGAAAGTGTCAGCCCTAAATTTGTGGAAGATGTAAAAAGCAGGATGGTCGCGGCGCTGTCAATTTTGACAGACCAGAACTATCAGGAACGAAAGATTGAAGAAGTCGTCGCGGGGACTATTTTGGATGATGAAAACAATGAGCCTTTAAGCTCATTTTTCAATATTCCGCTGACAGTCGGCGATAAAGTCGTCGGCATTTTGAACGTATCCAGCACCAAGACCGGCCTGTACAAGGAAGATGAAATGACTATTCTGTATAAAATAACCGCGCAGGCATCCAATGCTGTTACCCGCCTGCAGGATGTACTGGATTCCGAACAGAGCAAACTCAATGCTATGGTAGTCAGCATGGCTGACGGAGTATTGATGATTGACATGGAAAACAGGGTCTATGTGATTAATCCTAAAGTAAAAGAGCTTTTGGGGATTGAGAGTGAGGAAATTTCCATTTTTGATATTATTGAGGCATTTGAAGGCAAGGTGGATTTCAGAACTAAGCTTGAAGAATGCGTTAAATTGAACCGCCAGGAAATTGTAGAAGAAACTTATCTTCAGCACCGTTATATTAGAATTTTGTTTTCGCCGGTAAAAGATAAAAATGACGATACTTTGGGAGCAGTAATTATTTTACACGATATTACACACGATAAAGAACTGGAAAAAGTAAAAGAAGATTTTACCAGCATGATGGTACATGATCTGCGATCTCCTCTGAATGGTATCCGGCTGATCGCTGAAATGTTGCAGGATAAGAAAATGCCCAAGGACCAGTTTTTGCAATCAGCTAAAATGATTCACGAAAGCACTACGAATATTTTAGAGCTGGTAAATGATTTATTGGATGTCGCTAAATTAGAAGCCGGTAAATTCATTGTGGCCAAAGAAAAGGGCGACCTGCAAGCGGTAATTGCCAGCAGGATTAATTTCTTTCAGGCTCTGGCGAATGAAAAAAATATAAAACTTGATTCATATTGGGAGCCCGACATTGAACAAATACCGTTTGATGAAAAAGAGATAGTTCAAGTGCTGAATAACTTACTGTCCAATGCAATCAAATTCACCGATAAAGATGGTAAGGTAACTGTGCAAACACTACTTTTAAGAAAAGATGAGGACGTTAAAAATAAGGCCGATTCCAATAAGATAAAATGGTTTATTTCCAATACATCCCCCGCTCTGATGAAACGTAGTAGTGACCTGTTAATTTGTGCTGTAACTGATAATGGGAACGGTATTGCACAAGAAAAAATTAAGAGTTTGTTTAATAAATTTCAACAGGCGGAAAACGGTAAAAAGTCAGAAATTAAAGGAACGGGGCTGGGTTTGGTAATCGCCAAGGGGATAATTGAAGCACATGGCGGCGCGGTTGGTGTTGAGTCTGTGATTGGCAAGGGCAGCACATTTTATTTTACATTACCATTAGAATAATTAAATAATACGAACATGGCAAAAAAAATATTAGTCATCGACGACGATGATGCGATACAACAAGTGATAAAATCAGCCCTCGTTTCTGAAGGCTATGAAGTAAGAATTGCCGATGACGGCAAAGAAGGTTTAAAAGTAGTAAAAGAATTCCAACCGGACTTGATAATACTGGATATTATAATGCCGGTAATGGATGGTTTGGGATTTCTAAAAGAAAATAAAAATAGATCAATTCCTGTTATTATCCTAACCTCCCTGGGTAAGGATGATAATGAGCAGAAATTTATTGATCTGGGGGCCAGACACTTTCTACAGAAGAGCATTGTACATGTTGACGATATTAAACAAAAAATTTCTGATGTATTAAAAGAAGAGAGTAAATAATATATTAGACAAATAAAAAACCGATGGTAATTATCCCTCGGTTTTTTGTTAGATCTTTTTTACAATCCCCTTCGTCGCGTCCACTTCCACCAGATCGCCGTCTTTGAATACTTTGGTGGCAATTCCTGTGCCGATAATACAGGGTATTTTGAGTTCTCTGGAAACAATGGCTGCGTGGCAAGTAATGCCGCCCGTATTAGTGACAATAGCCACTGCTTTGTTCATTGCCGGCACCAATGATGGGTTGGTGGAATAGCTAATCAAAATATCTCCTTCATTGAATTTGTTTAAATCACTTGTAGAATTGATTATTTTCACCATGCCCTTGGCTTTGCCCGGATAAGCCACTTGACCACTGATAATATTATTATGCTTAATCTTAATAGTAGGTTTGGTTTGGACAAATAATTTCTTAAATTTTTTAGCTTTAGCACCAGTATAAAAACCGACTTTACCATTTACTAAAATATGAGCCGAACATTGATACCGTTCATTTAATTGATCACTGGTAAAGGCTTTTTTATCGTTTATCAGGATATCCTGATACTCAGCCCTGGTGACATAACGGGCCTGCAGTGGAGACCAATAAAAACGACCAGCAATTTCTTGATACCATCTACCCATAGCATAATTATGGTAGTAAACCTGAACCTCTTTCCGAATTTCTTTTAAATAAGCTAATTCCCGGACAATCTCAATTTGGTACAATTCTTCTTTATTAAAAAATAATTTTGCTTTGTTGTGAAATTTTTTAAGTTCAGCTAATTTATTTTGTTTAATCCTTATCTCTCTATCAGGAAATATCCCCCATCGCCTTTTGACTAAATCAAAATAATATTCTGGCCCAGCGGCTGGACCTACAAAATAATACTGTAGCCAACCAAATTTATCAGCCAGTTTTTTAAAACTACTTTGAGCGCCAGCTGATAATTCCTTAAGACTTTTACAATTTTTAAATTGTTTTAATAGAGTTTTATTTTTCTTTATCCTACTGATCAATTTTAAAACCGCCATATTTTCTTCACTGATAGCTGTCGGCTTAATAGAAGTAACTAAATTACTAAAAACAATTTCCGGGTTACCTAATTTTTTTAGCTTGGGTTCTAGTTCTTGATATAAATTTACCGAGAATTTAACTCTGCTCATATCCAGTGTTTGTACTACTAGACCCCATTTCCAACATTCAGCAAAAACATCATACAAATTACAATAAATCTTAAATAGCTGACTATTTGTTTTTATTTTCAAATTGTCTACCAATAAACGCCGACATAATATTTTCATCATTTTAAAAGCATCATAGTGGCCGTGACAAAGCTGTTGAAAAAATTCTTTATCTCTAATTAGCTTCTGACCAAAGTAATCCCCGGCTTTTATAAACTGCAATTCTACGGGCCCCCAAACCACAAAATCTTTTTCAAAAACAAATAAGCTGTCCAATTTTAGCTTGTTGGCAGATAATTTTGGCAAATCTACTTTAAAATTTTTTTCATTTAAAACACACCAAGGAGTCAAAGCCACATTATAATCTTCAACTAATATGATAAACTGTCTTTTTGGCATATTATTTGATGTCTTATTCTACTCATTTAACTTTTTTACAACCCCCTTTATCGCGTCTACTTCCACTATGTCGCCGTCTTTTAATACTTTGGTAGCAATTCTGGTCCCAATGACACAGGGCGTTTTTAATTCTCTGGCGACAATAGCTGCGTGGCAAGTAATGCCGCCAGAATCAGTGATTATTGCACTGGCCTTTTGCATAGCAGGTACAACCTGAGGATTTGTAGAAGTGGAAACCAGAATGTCGCCTTTGTGCATTTTCTTCATATCCGCTAGCTCATCAACTCTCCTTACAATACCTTTCGCTTTACCTGGATAAGCGGTACTGCCTTCAATTATCTTTATGTTGGGGTTAACAAACAGTGACTGTTTTATTTCCTGAGAAATTCTTTTGACTTTTTTCCCTGACATAACCTGATAATTAGTCCCCTTAAAAAGAACTACTGATTCCTTGATTCTTTCGTTCATCAGATCGGCACTAATATTTTCTTTGAGCAGAGCTTGTTTTATTTCGTCGGGCGTAATCATAAAGGACTGCAACCGTGATAAATTATTTCTTCTTGCAACTTCATTAATGAAACCCTCCATTAATAAATGAGCTTTCTGGTTCAAAAACTTCCGCTCAAATTTCCAGAAGCCTAGCGTTTGTAAAGCATGAATGATTCTCAGCTCTCTTTTGTTCAATTTGAGTTCCTTCTCAACCGCCCTCTGTTTTGCTGCTAGAATCTTTCCGGTCTTACCCTTTTCATTCAGCAATTTGACTATTACCTCCATTTTCCTTGGCAGTGCACTCAACCGGCGCCGGATATCATGCGTTTGCCAAGCTGGCCCGTTATAACCATAACCGATCCAAGTATATTGTTTAAGATGACTAGCAATATCTTTCTTTGACAACTTCCGCTTCAACTGTTTAAGCCGTAACTTCAATAAGGCCACTTCCTCACGCGATGCCACTGTTTCTCTAGAAGAAGAAGATAATAGTTGAAAGTATTCTCCAATTTTATCATTATCCTTTCCTAATTTTATACCAATAATTTTTTCTACTTGGTTGCTCAAAAGAGGCGCCTCCATTTCAGCCGCAGTAGCCATTACACTATAAGTCATCATGGAAATAAATTTTTTCAACCAATCCTGCCAACGCGTTATGAGCTCTTGACCGCTCAAAGTAGATAAATCACCTGAAAGCCTTTTAGCTGCTTCAAGCATTATTGGTATTTCTTCTTTATTTACTGACTCAATCTTTTTTAGCAAAATATCATTCTGTTCTAGACGCTTTAAAATTTTTCTTCCAGGAGCAATTAAGGATCCTTCTTTTACCAGATAGCTAAACCAATGATTTTTATACCAACAACCAATTACACCATTTTCTATGCCCACTTTTTTTGCCGCATACTGCGCACACCACCAGTACAGCATGGTAGGGTAAAGATAAGCGTTCTTATCATGGGCTAGTTCAAGCCATCTTTTTTGATGTTGATTATTCATTCTAACTAACAATCTTAATATCCCCTTTTCTGGTATCCAGCTCCACTAAATCGCCGTCTTTCAGAACTTTTGTGGCAATCTTTGCGCCGATAATGCAGGGCTTTTTCATTTCTCGGGCAACGATGGCCGCATGCGAAGTCAATCCGCCCACATCCGTGACAAACGCCGAAGCTCTTTTCATCGCCGGTAATAGCGACGGGGTAGTAGCAACCGATACTAATATATCACCATTCTTCACTTTTGCTATTTTTGACGCTTCATTTACGATTTTCACTCTTCCTTTAGCGTAACCGGCTGAGGCTACAGTCCCATGGATAACAATAACCTGTTGTATTTTTTGTTTTTCTCTTTTTACATTTTGCTTTACATACTCTCTTGCCTTTTTACCAGTAAGAATAATCTGCCGATCTTCACTAAGCGCAATCCAAACGCAATATTTACTTCGCTCCTGTAATACCTCAGGCAGAACCGCTTTCCCTGCACTCAGCCAGTTGACCAACTCCGACTTTGAACAATAATACAGTAATTTTTTGGGCAGTTTAAATCTCTTTGATGCTACAGACAGAATCTTTTCCCATTGAGAATATACACCAAATAGCACCTCCATACGTAGTCCTTTTAGATAAGTAAATATCTGGGCAACACTAAAGAGATATTTTTCTTGATCATTTAGACCAAGCTTTTTAAATACAGCAAGCTGTTTTTCCCGCAGTGCAGCGGCATAGTTAAGCAGATCAGTTAGTTCTTTCTTTGCTTCTTTTTTATTTTTAACCAGCTCCTGAATAGAAAGCTTCACTTCTTCAAATGTTGTACGAGGACCAAGTTGTCCGAAATTTACCCAGTTCCATTTCTTATAATAATTACTGACCTTTCTTTCTTCTACATTTCTCCCGGCAGTATTAACAATCATTTTCATGAGTTCAATTCTGGCTGTCTTTGATGGTATAGGTTTTACTGGAGAAGAAAGTGTGTTCACTATTTCTGGAATTGACAGAGATTTATTATTTTTATCCACTGCTCTTTTTACTATTTTTTTTAGTAAATGGGAATATTTTTGAAAATAGTGATCAGAAAACACCGGCACATAACCCCAAACACAAAGTTCGTTAGCCAGTTTGTAGGTTTTTTGTAAATAACTTGCCAGCTGACGGTTAGTCCACTGATCTAGGTCTTCATTTTCTACATCTCGGATTAATTTCAATAGAACTTTCACTATAGCCTCTGATTCTTTCCGGACTTGCTTTACAAACTCAGGTTTTTCCTGAATCTTGCCAATCAAATAATCCGAGCCCTTATCCCACGCAACATAGTCAACATAAAACAAAAGCATTTGTTTTTTGTGTTCGCAAAAAGTTTTCTCACCTACCCTACGACCGTCCAATAACTTAATTAATAAATTACTTGGCCAAGCATTATGATTCGGTGAAATAGTCAGTGGGCTTATGGAATATTCTTCATGTGATAGTACGTATTTTTTCATATCTTTTCCCCATAAAGTGATGCACGGGGCGCTTCTATAAAAGAAATTATATTATTAAAGTTTTCTCACTACCCCCTTCGTCGCGTCCACTTCCACCAGATCGCCGTCTTTTAAAATTTTGGTTACTATCTTAGTACCAATTACACAGGGGATGCCCAGTTCTCTGGCAATGATTGCAGCATGAGAAGTTACTCCCCCCTGTTCTGTAACAATGGCTGATGCTTTTCTCATGGCCGGCATAATGTCTGGATCTGTTGCGATTGATACCAAAACATCACCATTTTTCATTTTATTCATATCGGAGGCTCTGATAATTATCCTTACCGTTCCCTTACCCCTGCCGACGCATCCGCATTGTCCTTGTATTTCTGTTATTTCCTCATCAATTGCCATTTTAGTTTTTTCGGCCAGTTTTTTTGCTGTATTTCCAGTAAATACTTTCTCAATTCCTTTTTCAACATAATACACGCAAAATCTAGTGCGCTGTTGTAATTCTTTTTTGTCGGGCTTTTCCCCGCCGATTAATGCGTCTCTAACCTCTGATTTGAGCATAAACCTCGCCTGCATCAGGGAAATATCCAACCGTCTGGCTATCTCCCCTAATACCGGTTGCATGTTATAAATTGCATATATTTGAGCAAAACGGCGGTAAATTTTTGTAATCATGAAATCAGACCAACTTGCGAATATTGTTTTCCAGGGGTTTTTTATCTTAAGCCGTTTGATTAGTATATTACGTTTCAGTATTAAATCCTTATATTCTTTTTTTTCTTTTTTAATAATTTCGGATGTATTAATCCCTTCTCCGACCAGTTTTACCAGTTCCTTCAAATAATAGTCAAAAGTATAGATACCATCCTTGCCGATCCACATAAATTTTACATAGTGATACTTAACATAATGATACTGAATCAGTTTCAGTATTTCCATTTTAATCTGATCTTTGATATCGGCAACCTTTTTTTCAAACGCATCCTCATATTCAGGCGTATGCGTTTCCAGTCCGTACGGAGAAGCACTGTATTCTAAAAACTCCTGGTATAATTCCTGAAAAAGTTTTTTATGATACGGGTCTTTTTGAATTTTTGCCGCGATTGTTAAAAACTCTTCACGTTCAACCTGGATTAGAGATTTTTTTTCAGGTGCAGTCAGAGTTACTAAATATTCATTAATCTTTTCTTTTCTGACTCCGATTGATTTTAAATATTTTTTAAGCTCCCCGGTAAAGTTGCTATGAAACATATCAGCGGCAACGGGTAACCAGCCCCATTGGTAATACTTCGTGTGGATCTCATCATGTCTGCGATAAAGATACCAAAGCTGTTTTTTCGTCATTCTCTCCAGATTTTCTTGAGGAAGATTATGTGCATAGTAACACAATTTGTCAGACCATTTTATAATCTCTTCATTCGCTTCCACCGAAAATTGAGGATTTTTAATGAACTTATCAACTAGATGTTCCCCCTGCTTATACGAGTCATTTTCACCGAGATAAAACAGCATGCGGTATCCCTTGAAAATAGCCATTACTTTTTCGTTGGCAAATCCGCCCGGCCTGGCAAATTCATTGGCAAAACAGGATAGCCAAATTTGAGAAAAAAATAAATCAATATCCGGTATGTCTTCAGCTAGCATCCACGGATCTGCGCTATTTATATACTTAATTTTTCTTGTAGACATTTTGCGTGCTTATCAAATACAGACAGCTTCTTTGTTATTTTATCATACTGTTTTCACGTGACATATACTTTTGTTCATTAACTAAAACCTTCCTCCGCATATTGTAGACCATGTTCCGCCCCATTCGTCAGGACATTCATTTATCTTGGGCTTTGTCTCTAATCTATACATGATGAAATATTTCTGGGAAGCCGCTTCATCACTTGCCTCCCATCTATTATAAAGGTATATATAGTGCTGATTGGTTTCATTATCCAATATGTTTAAGGGGTCATTGGGTAATGTCGGCATATATTTTGGCACAAGCGAAGGAATCCAATTGCCTGGCTGAAAACCCGGAGCTGAATTACAAGCAGAAACTGCGGGCAAGTTATTGCATAAATGATAATCAGGATACACTCCATAATCATGATAATAGAGCTCTAGGGCGTTTCGGATCGCGCTGATATCCGCCACCCTTTTAGCATCACGTGCTTCTGCTCGGGCATGTTGCATGGATACGAATGCAATTGAGGAAATAAGACCCATAATAGCAACCACTACTAAAAGTTCCAGCAATGTGAAGCCTCTTTGTCCTTTGAATTGATGTTTCATATGTTTTTTATTATTGCGGCAAGAAGAATCTGCCCACCGCTATGTTTATACCTGATGTCATTTCATTCGGGAAAGCTACCACTTCATAAAGCGGATATTCGCCCATCCCTTTCCAAATTTTGATCACTGCCCGGTCGCCTGATTGTACCGCAGTTACTATCTCATCTTTACCATTATAATTAAAATCGCCTGTAGCCAAACTTACTCCTCCGCGGAATTCAGGATGATAGGCAAAAAAACCATTGTGATACAGGGTCATGGAGCCGTCGGGTAAACGCCGGAATATCCGGACGTGCGGACCACCAACCGCCACCGGCGCCGTGATTATTTCATCGCCGTCGTTACCCACCAGATCACCCGTCGCAATATTTACCCCTCCTCTGAAACTGGTGGGATAAGCCATGAATCCTAAAATATGCGGCCAAATTTTATTTCCTTCGTAATGAAAAATCCGGACATGCGGTCCGCCGGTCAATTTTCCCGGAACTGTAATAATGTCAGCATGTCCGTCACCATCCAAGTCACCGCTTGCCACTTCCCAGCTTCCTCTCAGCCACTCATTGTAGGCAAAAAAGTTTTCAATCGTCGGTACATACACGCCATCGCGCTTGCCAAATATCCTGATATTCGGCCCGCCGCCTGATGCAGGAGATACGATTATCTCGCTATTGCCTTTCTTGTCCACATCACCAATTGCCACTTTTACGCCGTTTCGGAATCCATCCTGATATACTGATATTTCATCAAGCAGATCACCTTTCCAGTTGAAAATACGTACTCTCGGCTCATAACCGGCACCCGGGCCAACAACTATTTCATCAATACCGTCTGAATCAAGATCACCGGCGGCAACATTTACGCCACCACGAAATGACTGGGAATAGGCGAAAAATTGGGAGAGCAAATGTCCTTCTTTTGTAAAAATTCTTACCTGGGGTCCGCCGCCCTGGTTCGGAACAGCAACTAAATAACTCTCCTGAAGCTGTAAATCACCCCCGCCAACCGGTGGTTGCGAAGGATTATCGGGCGGGTTGTCGTCTACAGGGATTTCCGTTGGCGGACTAACCACAGTACATTCATCGGTCAGGTACGGTATTTCTTCTTGTGTGCCGCAACTATTTAAATCACTGCAGGTTCTGGACTTTACTCCGTCAACACATTCTGACCAGGCGGAACACGTCCAAGATTCCACACAGTCCGTCCTGTGTGTAGCAATATTTGAAAGCGCGGACCATTGACCTTCATTATCCGCGGTCTTGATTGCAAAATAATAAGTGGTGTTTGGCGCCAGACCCATAACTATAAATGTTTCTCTGGTGCCGGCGGATGAGGGAGTGAGCGGATCAACCACTTGTGTCGCGCTACCCCAATTGGAATCATTAATCGCCTGTGTACTGTAACGAATATCATATTCAACTGCTGTGCCGGTAAAACCGTCATCACCAGGCGCTGTCCAGTTAAGTGTCACTGAATTTGCTGAGGTGGCGCTGAACCCAGCTTGTACTTCAGTTAAGTGCAGTTGACTCCCGTATGGATATAACAAGCTGTATACCAATCCGATCAGCGCTGAAAGACCGGCAATAACGGCAATTTCAATGCTTAACCTGACAAGGAGTATTGGTTTGTTCTTAATTATTGAATCTGTCTTCACTTGCACTTAATTAGCAGTTAAATTACTAATCATGCCCGGAGGAGTACTATCCACCGGCGGTAAGGGGTTGAGCAGTATCCTGCCGTCATACCAGTTTAACGTTACCGAGGTTGTTTCACCTCCCGGATTTGCGGCTGGATCTTGTCCGCCATTTGTAGCATCAAGATAGCGATATGTGCCTCCAAGATCTACTGTTGAAGATCCTATATTATTGTTGAGTAATACAATCCCGTGCTCAAAGTCCCTTCTATATACTCCGGTTTGAATTTGGACGTAATCAGTCACCGGCAGGCCTAAATAACCCCTTCCGGTGGCATAATCATCTGTTGGCTGTCCGGTATTAAAATCAACCCAATATTCATCAAACCAGGACTGTGATCTGTTCCCATCAGGGCTTTGCGAATTATAATAAATACCCGTCATTAGACTGGCGGCAAGACCATATCTATGATACCGATAGTAAGACGTACTACCCAGAAGGTATGCATTTTCAAATAAATTGTCATTCAGACGGGGTGAAAGCGAATGCTCCTCCCAATATTCAAATCCGCGCGTATTGGCCGGATCAAAATAATAAGTTAGCGTACTTGGTTGGAAGAACCTTTCCCACAAATTCCCATTATAATCAGCATGGTATTCAGCATTGCCATTACCGACTGTCAGCATGTCCTGACCTAAATGCGCCCTATTTTTTTGCATTTGAGCATGCATTCCTTCAATCCAAATTTGTGTTGCTTTAGCAAGATCCGCATTATCATTTAAATCTTCATCAATTCCGTCAAAATCAAAATCACAATACTGCTCGTAGATCCCCGGATTCTTTACATAATCATATAAAAACCAAAAGGAGGATCCGGTTACATCCCACCAAATTCCATCAAAGTAATTCAGCCGGTCAAAAATATCTTTTTCCATGTGTTCCGCTGAAATATCCGTATACGGAGAAACAACGTTTAAATTATAAATCAAATTACTTGGGAAGCTGGGATTTACGCAATAAGTTCCCGGGTTTTCCGAACTCTGCAACCGAAGACTGGGGTTCAAACGGTCATTAAAAGTCTTAAAAGCCACCCCGCTGTAATCCTGATACCCAATCGCATCTTTATACAAAAGAACTACTTCCTGAGGATTAGCTTCCTTGATTTGGCGGATAACATCAGGAACTAGTATTGAGGCCTTAGAAAAACTCACCAAGTCATATTTTCTTAGATAATCTACTTCGCTTACAGATGGAGCATTGCTCCACCACAATTCCGAAATTTTTGGATAGGTCTGCGGAACATCCGGCAGAACCCGGAACTGGCGGAAAAAGCCGTAATCATCCGGATCATCTGATGCCCCCTGGCATTTAATGGCAACAGGAAACTGATCAACGATATCATCAACTGTCTGTGTTATTGAATGCTCGGTTCCCACGGCACCAGTAGAATTTTCAAGTACACTGTATTGCTCCGGCTTCGTACCGTAACGGCAAGCCATGGGTGATGATGTTGTGAAGTTTATGGTAAATTGCTCCGTATTCGGTATGAAATACCCGTCGGGACTGGTTACGGATATTTTAGAATCCAAAACAGTCGCGCTACTGTTTAATGCATCACCGCTACCCGTGACAGTCAGGCTGAATTCATTACCAACCGCAAAATCACCACTATAATAGATATCGCTTTCGGAAAACGGCACGGATCTTTTATAATATTCATGTATCTGATCTGTTCCGAGCGGAGTATTCAAAAATCTCATCTCGTCCACAATTACATCATCATTTCCGATAACCATATCCCCTGCCCCGGGAACGATAGACGGGAAATTTTCCGCCTCTGTGTAATCTCTCCTGGAAACCTGTTCGCCGTTATAATAATATTTAACGACTTTTTCGGAGGCAGACCAGGTGGCGGTCAGTAATATTGGCGTGTTAGTCGGCATCTCAACACGATCATTTCCAGCCTGCGCAGAAAGTTCCCAGCCATCAGTCCCGTCATACATTGTAAATTTGAGTACATTTATTTCATGCACGTTCATCATGAATGAATCGCCCGTAGAATCATTGTGATACCTGAAAATATACGGACTCGCATCAAACGCCGGATCGCTGAGCGGTTTTTTCAGCGTTAACCAGATATCCATTGTTCCTTCGTTGAAATCAACATTATTATCAAGTGAATAATTTGCGCTACCGATCATTCCTTTTCCAAATTTTCCATTTTCATATGTTACAGAATCGGAAGAGACAGGATTCTCGCCATTCACCGTTGTCTGAGTATCATCAAAATGAGCTAAAAAAGTTGTAGGTACTACGCCGTTTTCAGAAGTAACATCATTTACTGACCATTCATAAAGTGAACCCTCAGCTGCATCAGATTGCGCAACTATTTCACTGCCAATATACGGCTGGATAATGTTTAGGTAGGAATCAGTCGCCTGGGTTTCCGGTGCTAACACACCACCTTTCCACAAATAAAAAACCGCCGATGAAACGGCAGCACTAAAAACAAAAATAACAACTACTTTAGTTATTATACTTCTGACTCTGAATGCGCTGATATCATTACGCATAGTTTTTTTATACTCAATTTACACATTTAATGATAACAGAAAAATCACATTTTGTCAATCAAGGACGCAACGCTTCAACATTCTTATTGAGTCTACATTTTATTACTTTTTATTTTTTCACAATCTCTTTTCCAATTCAAGAATTTCTTCCAAATTTTCTTATCCTTGTGCCAATTATCCCGATCCGCCTCATAAGCTTGTTCTAATTCCCATACAACTTCACTGAAGAATCCTATCTTTCTAAAATAAAGGTCCCGGTCTTTTTTGTTAAAAAGCGCTTCAAATTTAATTTTACGCCTGCTAATCCACTCAGGATATTTTCCGCCAGTATCATCTAAAATAACAATAATTTTTTGAATGTTCAATTCCCCTCTGACATTTTCAATAAATATTTCCTTACTTGCTCCTGTAGCGATTACATCATCAACCAAAACTGCCCTGGCACCCTTGCTATATATTCCCTCTATTAATGAGTCTGTGGAATAACCCTTTGCTTTTTTTCTAATGTAAACCCAAGGGAGTTTTGTTTCCAACGCTATGGCAGCAGCCAGGCCAATCCCACCAGTTTCCCCTCCGGCAATTATTTCAATCTTTGGTTTGATTATTCTAATAATTTCGGCTAATTCTCGCGCTACCATTTTTAGAACAGCCGGATCAGATAGTGCCGCCTTAGGATCCCAATAGATTGGAACAATCCGGTTCGCCTGGATCTTTACTCCGGGAGTATAAAAACGCTTCTGGGCTAATATTTTGAATACCTCATTTTTCATTTTTTTACCCTTCCTCCCCAGTTAATTGGATCTTTAAGATATTGTCTAATCGCTAAAGTATCCTCAACATTAAAAATGCCGTGCTCAATACCAAAGTTGGCAATCTCTTGAAAAGTAACCAGATAGTGAATCTTTATCCTATTAGCTTTCTCTATTTTCTTTACCAGTTCCTTTTTGACTATAGAAATTACTAAAACATCTTTTATTTTTGCCTTGTTTTTTCTTAACACTTTGACAGCATAATTAATATTGCTCCCGGTCACCACCATATCATCAATCAACACCACTTTCTGACGAGGATTAATGATTCCTTCAATTTGTTTTTTAGTACCATTCCTCTTCGGCTTTTTTCTTACATAAACCATTGGTTTGGCAAGTGCCTGAGCAAGAATACCAGCAAATGCAATACCCGCTGATTCATTTCCCGCAATTATATCATAATAACTTGGCAATAATTTTTTTAGTTGGTTAAAAACCGCTGATAATTCTTTTGGGTAAGATAATAAATTTCTATGATCAAGATAAATAGGTTGATATAGCCCCGCTCCACCCAATAGCGGCTTCTTGGAATTACAATAAACATTCTGTGCCTTGTATAATGCTTTAATAATTTTTAGCTTGTTCATAGCTTTTTGATTATCCCTCTTTCCGCATCAACCGATATCTTATCGCCATCTTTCAACAGTTTATCACAATCTGCTACACCGACCACGCATGGTATTTTCATTTCTCTGGCTACAATCGCAGTGTGACAGGTCAGCCCGCCGGCTCCGCCAATCAACGCTGATGCCTTTTTCATGGCCGGCACTAAATTCGGGTTGGTGTTATGAGCAACCATAATATCGCCCTGCTTCATTTTTTTTATATCTTCTGGTATGTTAACTATTTTTACAATTCCTTTGACTTTACCGGGATAAGCACAGGTCCCGGAAAGCTGTTTTTTGGCATAATTTGGCTTTTTCAGATTAATAGATTGCATAAACTGTACCGCCTGTTCTCCTGTCATGACTTTATTTGCAAATCCCGTTTTTCCTTTTCGTTGCCAGTAATCAACAGCTTTCTTTAGCCTTTCATTCAGAATATGTGGATCAACCTTACCACCTCTCAGTACAGTAATTATTTCACGTGATTTTAAAGCCTGAACTTGACTTACCGATAGTCCAAATCTCTTTCCTACTTCTTTAAAAATATTTTCATAATAATACATCGCATTGTACAGCGCATCTTTACGGAAACTCTTGATATAGACCATTTGCCGAGCCATTTTTAAGATATTTTTTTCATGCTTTGAAAATCCCATCTCACTGGTAAGCCTTTTCTGCTCTTTGAATAAATCATTTCTATCATTTTTCTTTTGATTTAACATCGCTTGCGGATCTTTTCTTTCACGCAAAAATGCCTGCCAACGAACTAAATAATCTCCCAGAGGATAAGCTGGACCTTTGTATTGATAGGTAATCGGACTAAATTTATAATAATGCTGATTGATACTTCGCTGAATTTGTGGATCAATTCCTGATAAATTATTTATCAGGCTTTTCAAACTAGACTGGACAAAAACCTCCCTTAGCTTTCTTTTTTTACTAATCATTAATGCAATTTTTAGAAAGCTTGTTTCCTCCTGATCAAGCAAGCTGCGTTTAACCGGCGAAGTAAGGATGGAAAAAATCCTTGATGCGCTTTCTTGTATTTTTGCTTTGTTTAATTGTTTTTGCACTATTTTCAAGATTGCCTTGGTCAACAGTTGTTCTCCGGCATCCACATGCCAACTTACGCTAGTTGCATATCCATGACTTTGCATGTGAACTTTGCGAATTTCTGCCATGAGTTCAGCAATTTGCAGATTGCTCATTTTTGATAGATTCATTCTTTTCACTCGGTTCATTATTCTGAAGAATTCTTGATTTGCCTCCTCAACTTTTTTCATAATTCCCAAGGCCCATTCTGGTTTTTTTATCGCCTTATCTGCTAGATATCTGCACTGTGTATTAAATTCTTTTTGCACATAAATCATTTGGGAGAATTCACCGTCAAAATATGTGAAATATTCTTTTTCAAAATTACCTGCCCCCTGTTTTGGATATACAGAAAAAAACGCCTCAGCCGGAATTTCCATCATAAAGATAGTGTTCTGGGGGATGCCCTCAACCGCTTCCCATATTTTTTTGCTGGTTGTATTAGGTTTTATTCTTTTCTTTTTCATATTATTTGGTGCCCCCATGAGGAATCCCCGCCAGAGGCGGGTGCGCCTCGGGCGCAGAACCTTTAACTTAATACTCCAGATTGGTGTGCCCGACAGGACTTGAACCTGTGGCCTTGAGATCCGGAATCTCACGCTCTATCCAACTGAGCTACGGGCACATGACTTAAATTTTATAAAAACTTTGATCAAAAGTTAAGTTTCTCTCTTTTGCCGCCAATTCTTTGAATCGTTTCCAGTTGGCGGGGACTTTTTGCCAGGCTAATGGATCCTTGAGTTGTTCAATAATCAAATCCCCTAATTTTTTACTGATAAATTTATTATCAGCCGCATATTTCATCATTTCCGGCCAGGTAAAAAGAGCGATGAATTTATATTTTTTATTTTCCCTGAGCCAACGTTGCGGTTTACGGTATTTTGGTCCATAAAATGCATCCATAATCACGATGATGCCTTTAACCTTCAAACCAGCCGCTGTTAATGTTTTAATAATTTCTTTTTTATCCCCGCCTGTTGACATCGCATCATCAATAACCACCACGCTTTGGCCTTTCCGATACATACCTTCAATTACATTCCTAGTATTGTACCCTTTTGGCTTCTTCCTTAGATACAGGAAATCTTTTTTCAAAATACTGGCCACTGCTACACCGTAAGGCACCCCCGCCGCTTCTCGGCTGGCAATCAGATCCGACTTCACACTTCTTGCTGATTTTGCCAGTTCTTGGGTCAGTATACTAAAGACCTTATTCCGGGAGAAGGCCTTGCGGTGGTCTGGATATAAGGGAAAATGTCCGATACGCGGACTAATAAAGTTCCCTGCCATAAAATATCCTTTGAATAACAATGCTTTCGCTGCCCGCTTATTCATATTATATTCTGACATTGAATCTTATAAATTTATTTCATCCAGAGAATATTCAGAAGACCGCCAGTAGTATTTACTTTCCTGAGTCAGTGAAACCCTCCGATTTTGCCAGTGATACAAACTCATTCCACTTTTTATTATCCTTTTGCCATACCTTCAAATTTTTCCAGATATCATACATATAATCGCCCAGCTTTTTTGAAATATAGCCGTTCTTAACCATATACTTCACCAAGTCATTATGTTTCACAAATGAATGTATTTTAATTTTATTTTTGGCATAAAACGGAATATATTCCACCCCGGCATCATAAAGCACCAACACATCGCTTACAACCAGACCTTTTCTCTGCAGTGTCTTGATAAAACGTTCCTTTGTACTGCCGGTACCGATCCCGTCATCTACCACTAATACATTTTCACCCTTCCTGTATAATCCTTCCAATAAAGTTACTGTTGAGCCGTCCTTTTTTGTTTTCTGCCTGAGATAAATAAACGGTTTATGGGATGCTAGCGATACAGCCATGGCCAGCGGAGTACCGGAAACCATGGTGCCGGCCACTAAATCAATCTTTTTTCCTTTCATAAAGTCGGCGATTTCTTCTGATACCACTTTCATTTTATCCGGATGGGAATAGAGCCGTTTACTGGTAATATAGATCGGCGACGGCTCGCCAAGTGATCCATAAAATTTACCAAAGACAAAAAAACCGAAATCACTGAGTAGCTTGGCGATACGTTTATTCATACGGACAATAATTATTAGAGTATTAGATAGCAACTACTATCATAATGGATTTTCTGCTTTTTGAAAACCCTTCATTTCCTCATATCATCCACTGCATTAATTACTGACTGCGGAATCTGACATTTTAATTTATTCAAGACCTCAAAATAAACATCCCATTTTGATACATCCTTCTGCCAGACTTCCGGATGCAGGGCATAATCCATAAAATGCGGATAGATTTCCTTATCAATTTTTCCCCGTCTGTATAAACCATCAATTAGTTCTTCCCAGGTAAAAAGATTATAAATGGGTATACCACTAACTTCTAAATTTTCTCTTGCTTCGTTTTTAGTAAAATATTCTGCCATAGTTTTAAAGATCATGGCCAGAGCAACAGTTACCACGCCGTCATGCTTCATATTTTCAACAAACAATGTTTTAGCTTCCCCCTTAGCCATCAGATCATCTACCAGAATCGCCCGGTCGCCCGGTCTGGCCCGTCCGGAAATGTAAGTATCCTCGCCTCGGCCACGCTGCTTTTTCCGAACGTAACTGAAAGGAATCCTAGTTTTATAGGATAAAAGCGTTGCTAATGGCATGCCGGCCGTTTCTGCTCCTACAATCAAATCAATTCCGTGCCAGTCAACCAGCTTAAGCAGTTCATCGGTAACTAAATCCATAAGCTCCGGATTGGAGAACGCTTTTCGATTATCCGTCTGTAACGGAATCGGCCCGACTGAAACGACTACCGGATATTCACCAACCAGATTAGGCGTGGCCGCATATAAATCAAAAATTTTTTCTTTAGTTTCTTGGTTAATCATGGTTATTCTAATTACTTTTCCTTGTTTTATTTTAGCATGAAATCTATTATTTTGTACTGGTTAATAATTAACTGACGAAATTGATTCCCATACTAAGTACTGTCGCAGGAGTTGACAAAAGCGAGAAATAGGTGTATAATTGTCTGTTAAAATTTATTCTCTTTTGGAGAGAATGCGGGCACTCTCTTGCAAGTGAAAAATTCATTTTCAGCAGAGTGCCTACTTTACTGGCACATTGACATAAAACACAACCAGTCCAGAAATTCTGGCTGGTTTAGAATCACCACTGTCATGGAGGTAACCAATGACGAAGCGAGTATTCGTCCAGGGTGATCGTGATCCTGGCGTAGATCTCTCCGCATGCGCGCTGAAGACTGCTCAGCTCCTCAAGCAGAGTGGCTGGGAAGCGAACGTCGGCGCGTACGGCGGACTGGTTCGGATCTTTGAGGAGTCTGGCATGCGCTGCCATGCGCATGTTATGGCACCTCGCGGCAGGGAAGTTCAGTTCAGCGACTGCATCGTGTCGGTCACGGACTGTAACCAACTCGTGCGGTCTCTCCCGGCGAATATCCGCTGGGGAGGCGAAGCCGACCAGATTCTCACTTGGGGGCTCCGTCTCAGCGTCTGGATGGCCCATTCCGATGCCTTCATTTTCTTCGCCGGCCGGGAAGGCACGATGGCCCATCTCGTGCCGATCCTGGCCTGGAACCGCAAAGTTCTGGCCAAGGAAGGCCGGGCCAAGAAGGTCGTCCTGATCGGATGGGACAAGCTGCAGCGGGATGCACTCTACACCTTGGGATTGATCACAATCCCGGAAGGTGATTGGGCCTCCGATGACGCGGAATGGTTCCGCACATACTCAATGTACAACGTTGAGGGAGCCGTCAACTTCCTCACCGAGGAGTGACAACACATGGACTTCATCAAGCCTCTCCTGCTGGTGGTGTCACTAGTGTGTTTGCTGACTGCGGCGAAGGACCATCGTGGTGATGGACCGCTCGCCAAAATCGGCACCCTGCTCCTTATCGTTGGCGCTATGGCGTAAGCCTGGGGCGCCCTCACCCTTTCCCCCGCGTGTCGTACTGATTAGTTTCGGTACGATGCGCGGGGTGTTTATTTTGTCAAAATATCTGTATACCAATCAGCCGTTTTGTTTTCACTTCTGGTTATTAAAGCCAATCCGGTTTCTCTGATTTTTGCCTCCAATCGTGGCTGATTCTTATAATATGACCCGGACCGACCATCAGTTCTGGAAACCATATATACCCCGGTCCAGACAGTGATTCGCCTAATAATCCCCTCAATCTCTTGAGCAGAAATGCCGAAGGATCTCATTGTTTCAATGTATGCTTTGTTAAAATATTTAATGAAATATCGGCAATCTCTGACAACCTGCTCATTGCCTTCTAATAACTTGATTACCCAATGTGCTAGAAATATGCCATTATCAAAAGCCGGATCATGATGTATGGCAAAATCAAAATCTAACACCGAAAAATTGTATTTACTGACAAAGATATTTCTATGCACAGGATCGCCCCAAATGAAGGCCTTTTTGGCTTTATCAGATTGGTTGGTGAATTTACTGATTACTTCCTTGGCCACAAGTTTTTTAGCACCAAACATAACCCAATCCCGCCATATGCCATGAATTCTTTTTTGCCAATCAGCACCATCAAATGCAAGCGGTGTATTATAGGTTTTTCCATGCAGTGTGCCAAAAAAAATGCCAAATTTTTCTGCTAGCTGAGGATACACTTTATGTTTATCAAATTCTTCAACCAAGATCTTCTTTTTTCCTTGTATATCATCCATCACCAAAATATAATTTTGAAGATCAATATATAAGACCATTGGTACAATTTCTTTGCCGAGTAATGATTCTAATAACCTCAGTTTTTCACCTTCAATTATTACTCTTTCCGGATCTACGCGAATTCTCCTGTTTCTCTTAACATACCCGTCAGACTGTTTCAAATACAAAATCTTTTTACCCCGACTGGTAAGACAGTTCACCCGATAGACAAAACAGGCATTGGTATATTTTGTTACCTCCTCTACGCTAGTTACTTTTTTTAATTCAAAAGAAAATTCTTTCGCTGCTTGAGTGAGCAAATATTCAGCAATGTTTCCTTCAGTTAGAAAAAATCTTTTTCCCATGATATTTTCATCTTAGCGCTTGCCCGACCGCTTGTAAACCCAAGAAAAAACAGCCTGCTAGGGCTGTCTCTAAAATAAGGGGGTAAACTCTCCGCCTACTTTTATTGATTTTAAACTGGTTCCGGTATAGATAATTTCACACCGTTATCTTCAACGTCCTGCCACACGTATTTTCCGCTGACCAAATCGCCATACACCATCCCCTGCACGGAAGTCTCACCTTTCTCCACTAACATATTTTCCAGCTGTATGCCGAAACGGGCGGATTCCGGGTCGCTCAGATTCATTTTTTCTTTGAAAATATTTTGTAGAAAAGCGCTGAGATACGGAGCGGTAAATCCGTTGCGTTGAAAATCGGCCATAACTTCCGGTTTATATTTTTTCTGCAGTAGAGCTTTGGTAAAGAAACTGATTCTTTCATTCAACTTTAGCTCTTCAATCAAATCCCCCTTCTCCGCTATAAACCGCAGGGCCGCGACCGCTTTATATTTATCTTTCTGGTCAACTGCTGACATGAATATTTCAACAATTGCACTTAAATTACCATTATTCAACTGCTCCAGGCCGGTTTCTGCATCATGAATCATAATTCTTTCCCCTTCGGAACCGAGGAATTCTTCAATCAGTTTTTCACGCTGTTTTTCCGGATCAATATTCTCTGCAGGAATTGGTTTCACTGAAGTAACCACCTCTTCTTCAACCATATGCCCGGTAGTCGGCGTATAAAGCGGGGTCGGAAAGCGCAGATAATCATAAACGCGGATGACTTTCAGTATCAGATTTTTTTCCGCCGGAGCGAGATTACGTACATTTTTACCCTGGTTGATATAGCTCACTTCTTCCACAGGCGAATGCAAGCTGGATGAATTAAAAAACGCTTCAAAATCAACCAGCCAATTACCTACTGTCGGCTCTTTCGTCTGCTTCGGACCGTCATCTAAGTTATAAGCACCACCGATCGGCATTTTACCGATTTTTTCCTTGTTCTCCCTGATACTCTGAATCAATCGCTGACGTAAGACCACCAGTAAATCAAATGGAAACCCTTTAAACACCATCATATTGTAAAACAGCTCTTCAACCGGTAATTCCCAAAGAAACGCTTTAACCAAAAAATTTCTTAATAGCCAGGTGATTTCCAGTTCGCCGCGGACAGGCATAGTTCGGAACATACCATAAACCACCAAGTCCTGGTATTTCAGATATAATTTCGGATCCTGTTCCTGAAAACCTTTGATCAAATTCTGCAGAACAAAAATCATTTCCGATGAATCACCCAGTTCCATGCCGAATTGCGGATCTATAAAAGTTATAAAAAGCCGTTCATATATCTTCTCATTTTTCAGATCTTCAGCGGATATTTTGCGGATGGAGTCCGGGGTAAACAAAACAATTCGTTCCTGAACGATTTTATTCACTATATCTTCGCGTAATGGAATTGAATTTAAATCCATGATCAATTTGATATTAAATAACTGAAAATAAGATTATTATTCCTCGCTGTCCGGTTTAGGATTCGGCTCTGCCGGAGGCTCCGGTGTTGGTCCGGAAGCAGGTGGAACATCACCTGTCGCAGGTGCCTGCTCCGTTGTAGCAGTGTTTGGATTTCTAGTATCCGGTTTAGATGCCTCGGGTTTCGGAGTAACTTCATGCCAATCCGTAGTCCCCGCAGGACTCGGCGCGGGGCCGGCACCGCCTTGCGGACGGCTGGGTCTCGGGTTAGGTCCGCTAGATCTGGAAGCTGCCGGTCTTGGACCTGTCTGTCCGCCTCCGCTAGATGGTTTTGGAGCGCCGTCTCCTGACGGAGCTTCTTCTCCCTTACCGGCTTTTTCACCTTTCAATGTCTTTACTAACTGCGTTAACGCGTAAACCAGTGTCTGTTGCATCATCGGATTGTTCATTTTTCCGCTAGCAACCAATTCTGAATGAAGGCCAAAAGCATCAACCGCATCCCGGGCTTTATTTTGTTTTTCCGGATCTTTTATTTTATCAATATTTTCTTTCAGTGCCAGGACCATGTTACCGATACTCTGGTTCAAATCAAGGAATGACTGCGGATCAATCACCTTGCCAAGTGTTGCAAACTGGTTGCTTAAGTCAGCCAGTCCGGCGGCGAGTGCATCCATTCCTGTCATAGATTCCGCGTCCTTCGGCATCAGATCAGCCAACCCCTGTTCAATTGCCGCTTGATTCGCAGCTTCCAGATCATCGGATAGTTTCTTCACACCCGCAACCTGAGCATTCACTACTCCTTCCATTGCATCATCATCCAATGTATCCACAAATTCCCCGTCCATTTTCTTCTTTGCCCACTTTTTCTTTCCGCCTGTTTTCTTGTCTAATACTTCATCATACTCATATGTAAAATCGCCGTCACTAATCGGGGTTCTGTCTTTAAGACTGGTACGTAAATCTTTTTCGTGCTTTTCCGCTGCCGCCTTAGGTTCCAGAACTGGTTTTTCTTTTGGTAATTCACCCAGACCCGGTTTCATTCTGGATACATCTACAGGCATCTTTTCCTTATCATTACTATAGTTATAGTAATCTTCATCTATCGGAATAGACAATTCAGGTTTTTTTGCTCCACGGTAGGCACTATTCCACAACGCCCTGATCATAGATGGATTAATTGCGTATATATCTTCAAATCTTTTCTTGGCAACTGGATCAGGCTTTGGCATTCCTTTCTCGTCCAGAACTACATTGTTATTTTCATCTTTTTCTGGCACAAAATTTCCTTTTTCATCAAATATCCGATCTCGCCAGTTTTCATCACTGATTCCATTGTGACTGCCGACCAGAATCTGGGACAGGCGCGCCTGAAAATGATGCGCTTCCGGAATCATGGAAGGTGTCAGTACTTCACCCAAAAATCTTTTCTGGGAAACAGACATAAGATCCGCGTCAGTTGAAAAATCCCAACCAGCACCTAAATCTTTTCCATCTTCATCTTTTCTGTTTTCTTTATACACTAGCGAGTGCATGGCATGAGGAGCCACACCCTGCATAAAAGCACGAGATCCGCGTTTGCGCGCTTCCCCTTTTACTTCGCCGATTCTTTCATCCTCGTTCATAATCCGATACTTGCCGGTTTTCGCATCCAAAGTAGCCATCGTCTGCTCCCAGTGGCCGACATTACGTGACGACTGGCTGATTGTATACATGGTACGTAATGCAGTCTGCTCTTCATGTGTAGCATTTTCCGCACTCTTATTGGATTCTGCAGTAGCTTCTTTCATTAATCTACTTCTCTCTTTTGGATCAGCCTTATCGTAATCAATATTCTGTTCTTTTGCTTTTCTTTTAGCAATGGTTGTGGGGTCAAATTTACCACGATCCAACTGCAAATAACCCATGGTAAACTGCTTGAACCCTTCATCATCCATGACTTTGGCTTTTTCCCAGCTATCAAACCCGAATTGCTGGGCTGTTGTATTATCCTTAATCAGACCGCTGGAAAGAAAATGGGCATACACATCATCCAAATTGCCTCGTTCCGCGGCTAATTCAATAATAGCCTCACGGGAACGCTCCCCTTTGATACCACCCAAACGCATCGCTTGTTCCGCCAGTTCCGCCATTTTCTCCTTGCCGGCGCCGGACTCCGAGATCTCTTTCATCATTTCGCCTTTGTATTCACCCACCACTGCACTACGGGCCATTTCCGCTCGCTGCATAGCTGCGCCCTTGGGTGAAACTTTAAGATTACCCCGTTTCTGACGGAAAAAACGCGGTAACCATTCGTCCATTACCTTTTCCGCCATCTCTTCTCCCTTACCGGCTATTTCCCTGTTTTGTTGGGTGGCTAAACGCTCTCCTCTCTGGCCGATACCCTTCCAATAGGAAGGGCTCAATATCGGGGCTTTTTCTGTGATCTTTCTGCCGATTGCACCGTAGGTTCGCTTGGCAAACCGGTTGTTGAAAGGCTTCTTTAAGGTCTTCATACCCATTGATTTCAGCTTGTCCGGGAACCGGCCGACGGTTGAACCGCCCATCACGCCGAATTCCTGAGTCAGCATAATACCGGTCAGAAGCAGTGCAATAGTAATAATATAATTAAACATGTTCTGGGTGTTCATGATTGCCGAAGCACCCTTTGGCAGTTTTGTAGCATCAACAGCATCAGAGTCTGCTAATGTTCCATCGCTCACTCCAATATCAGACAAATCAATCGGCGCTCCCGCGCTGGTAGAGATCACGGAAAGTGATAACCACAAAAAGAAAGCCAGCACCGGACCGGCCGTCAGATTTTTACCCAGTTCCGTCCACCACCTGCTGGCATAGCGTGAAGTATTGGGTAACACTGATGCAATGTAGGCAACCGGAGAAAGAATAACCAGGATCCAGATCATCAGAATTCTTGCTATTAAGATAACTAGCATGGCAAGTAAAACCGCAATCGCAACCACCAGCATCCCGTTGGCTAAAAAAATAGCCATTATTACGGAACCGATGCCTAACATACCGTCTGTATCTTTAGCAAAACTGGTCATTTGAGCGAGATTCAAACCAACCGTCAAGACAATCGCCGCGGAATCTTTAAATGAATTCACAAATGTCAGCATGATCACCTGTGAAAAATCCACAAAGATGCCGGTGATCGTTTTACTGAAGTTAATCAGCACCGCCATGATAATCATTTTTGTCAGCAGACTGCGCGCGTGATACTGCTGGAGTTTCATGATTGTACCGAAAGCGATGACAATCAGAATTACGATAAACATCATGTTGGACAGATCCCTGATAATCGTCCAGCCGATATGCACCGCCGGCGGCGCTTTCATGTTGACGAAATTATTATAGCTGAATATTTTAATTACCAATTCAATCAGCATACCCAGCAATGCTCCCAACAATTTCATAATATTTGCCCCAAAGCTTCCAATCGCACCAATAATCGCATCAGAAACATCAACACCTAAAATTGCTTCCGTTTTTACCGGGAAAACCAGTCCGACAAATATAAGCACAGCCAACACACCAAGTATTGGTAATAGCGCTTTTCTGAACCGTGACAAAATCTTTCTGAACATTCTTGATTGATATAATTTAACTTGGCTGTACCGTTATTGTTCCGCCGAACTCCTGATAATCCTGGGTATTTATATCACACGGACGATGTCCGGGTGCCGCATCATTCTGGTCATTACAGAATCCCCAGTTATCTTTCAGCATAATCTCAATATTATAGACTTGTGTTGAACCGGGCTCGTCATAAGTATGCGACATCAAATGCGGCTGGCTCGGATCAGATTTCGGCGCGCCGTTCCAGACGATAGAGCTGGTAGAACCGTCACCCCAGTCAATAACTATATTTTTCAAAGCTTCCTGCTCCGGATCCACAAAACTGGTGAATGAAAGAGTGATGGATCCACCGCCGAATAATTCCACGTCACCTTCAGCACCGTTGATCAAAACATTATCAATCGCCGGAAGAATTGCGCAGTAGTCATTATCTGGCGGCCAGGTTGGACGTGGCCCGACACCGCCGGCATTACAGAGCGGCATAGTGTTGAAATCATCATTCCATTCATAGTTCCAGCTTCCGATTGCGCCCGGAATTTTTTCGTATGTTGCCGTATCTACATCCCAGAACCAGGCATCATAAACATAGGCAAAGATTCTTTGCAGATTATCCACCGCCCATACATTGCCATCAAACCCTGATGTTTGTCTTACCCCATCCCCGGCGTTTCTAGCTGCCAATCCGACACAAGATCCAGCGTTGATGCTGGTGCAATACGCATCATCGGTACAATACTTTGTCGCATCACCACTGCAATAGCCAAGCCCTACGCACACGCCGCGATTGCCGTCTTCTCCTCCGCAATCAGCATCTGTTGTACAGGAATATTGAGTACCACGATGCACCGTGTCATAACTACCGCCCATACAAACTTTCGGCACGCAATCGCCTTCGCAACTGTATGGACTACCCGCTCGTGTATTATTTACAGGTGGCGTGGGTGTGTTGTCAAAATTCTCAATATATAAAGGCTGTAAACCGTCCGATATACTACTGTCCCAAGTTGATCCCGGATCATCACCCTGCCCCGCTACAATCGCGCCGAACGGAGCGGCGTTTTCACCATACTTGTACAGTAAATCGCGAATTTGATATGAGCTGGTATTGGCAGTTCTCTGTGCCCAAGCTTTATCGTCGGAAATACTAGCCACTTTTGCCACCTCTGTACAAACGTCACGCAAATACACATATCCCATCACCCACATCCCACCAGTATCGCCGCTGCCATCTTCCATATAAACATAATAACTGTCTATGGTGTGATCTGTGGCCGAAAAATTCGTTTTAATTCTAAAATGGTTATCATTACCGTCCCAACTGATATCCCAGTCATTTTCAGCATTGGCTACCCAGGTAGCTCCGCCACCCGGCCAGTCAGCATGTGACGACCGCTGTTGCACCCATTCAATCCGGTCAATTTCCCAGTCATGGTAAGTCCGGTCGCTTCCTTGGGCGGTAATTGTACTGTTTATCCCGCCTCCACCACGGCAACTGCAGAATCCAATACCGTCAGCCGGAGTGTGATTAACTAATGTATCATTACACCAACCAATATCTTCAAGTGATCCGCATTCATTGTCATCTCCTTCACAACTTTCACTCATTATTCCTGCATTAGCCCATACAGTCACCAAGTTACGACGATAGCCGGCAATCTGACCGACTAAATCAGTTTTAATATTAGAAGCACCACAAGTGCTGTTTTCATCATCATTACCGAGAAGTGTTGTAGTATTATCCCAATTACCGGTTGCTTCCACGCACATGTATAACGGCCTGCGGCCTTTATAGCCCGCCGGATCCACCGTGCCGAACACGCTGGACTCGCCGGAAATGACATCCACCGGCCACCAGGTAATACACTTATCAGGGTTGGAAGGATCCGATTCTATACAGTAACCCTGCCAGCCGTTGAACTGCACCAGATCACTGTTGGTATATTGGCATACCTCCGAATCCTCTCTCGGATAAGCACGGCAGGAACGTACCAGATATTTCTGATCACCGTCAGTAGTGGAAAGGTTTTCCGCCGGAACCGCTGTGATCCCCGGCGCTCCAGGTGGCTGCCAGTTGAATTGCATAGATGAATTACCCAGTTTCTGATAATACTCAATCATGATCGGATGCCAGCCGGCGTCCAATCCGTTGACGGTAAACGAATCATCATGCACACCATCCGTCCAATTTTCATGGACCGGCACAGTAAGATCGTCAATAAAGAATTTATATCCGTCGTCAGCAACTAAATTAAACAAATGATTACCTGCGTTTTCTACCAGAATCTTTCCGGTCCAGCGCACCGCGACCATTTCCGTAGCCCCGGCATTGTCATTTAAAAGCGTCGGCATGGAAGCATTGTCATACTGCAGGTAATCGCTGACATAGGTTCCTAAATAATTTCCATAAGTCAACTCCAGTTCTGTAGTCAGGTTTGTTTGTGGTACTAAATAGTTGCTCGGAATGGCGGTAATTCTATTATACGTCGGGAAAAGCATTCCTTCGGTGAGCGGGCTTATTACACCGTCACCATTTTGATCCCAGGCATAGTTGATACAGAATGCGTCCGGTATTCCGCCACCGCAATTTGTCGGATTCCATTGACCCGGATACCAGCCCATCTGCAAGCCACCATAACCACCTCCGTTAGTGAACTCAATTTTAACCGGATGCCAGCCGGCAGTGAAATACTGCGACCACATATAACCCAGTGTCGGGATACTACCCCAGGCACTGACAATTTCCGCGCCCGGTGCCATGTCATCCACCCAAATTCTGACTCCGTCATTCACATTGAAAAACAATGTATGATATCCGGATGTTGTGAAATTAATTCCACCCTCCCACCTACCGGAACTGATATTAACTATGAAATCACCATCATCCGGAACTAGCGGATCCATTTCTCCGGGGATTGATACGGTTGCATCTCCGTTTCCGCATAGTGTACAAATTGCCCCTCCTGCTGCATCACACGCAACACATGGTTCATACCAATTTAATTTTGGTACGATGTAGGGATTTCCGGGGCATGCCGTCACTAAGTTACCATCAGTAAAACATTGTTCATTCAATCCGGATTGACTGGTTGAACTCGGTTGATAAACAAAAGTATAAAAATCTCCACGGATTCCCGGTGAATCAGAAGCTTTGACTGCCAGCGCCGGTTTCATAGATACATTGTCTACGGCAAAGGAGACATTACCACCCATATTTCTGATTAAAAGGAATGTTTCCGCGTTCTCATCCGGGATACCGTTAATCTCCACCGGTTTCAACACCTGCTGTTCCCAGCCGGTTGAGCCGTCAAAATATCCCAGGAAGTTTTCACCGACAATATCGCCGTTAAAATCAAACTGAGCAAGTGAAACAGAAATCGTTTCCTGTCCAACTTCCGGCAGGTTTTCAAACCGGAAATCCAGACTGGCAATGTATTCAGCATTGTTCAAAATATTCGTTCCCAAACTGGTTTTGACGCCCAGTCCAGTAAACTCACAACTGCCGATCACACACTCACCACCCGCCACAGTACAAACTGTTCCCTGATTAGTGGACAGATCATCACAGACACCCTGTGATCCGGCAGAGTAGAGCAGGTAATTATTCTCATCCAAGGCGGAATTACCAACCGTCTCCGGTCCTTCCACGACACTGACACTGCTGTCAAGATCGGGGAAGATGGTTGTCCATGATCCTTCCTCCTCAGCGGTAATACAATTTGGAATAGCAGTCAGATCCTCATCCGGCACGCAGTTCTCATCCACTACGCAGGAAGTGTCTTTGTTGTCCATGTTTTCATCACAAACCATGAACCGGTTTAACGCATCCGATTCAAAATTACCAAATCTGACTAAATCTTTGGTGACAGCGCCACCAAGACCCACTTCATACATTTCCGAATACGGATAATATCCTTCAATGATGTCACATTCATCACCAAGTCCAGCACAAGCTGTAGCTTCCGTTGCTATTGTACAGGCAACTGAATGATCATCACGACATCCGTAATGTAGGCCGGCACTGACATATCCGGATAAATTCTGGAATTCATCCAAAGGATAAGCCGCCGTATCGCCGGTCACGTTCGTCGGACCCGGATCAATCGTGCTGATACAGGAACCATTGGATCCCAGTTCATCGCACAAACCGATTTCAAAACAAACATCTTCTTTTGTTTTCCCGTCCCCGTCCAGGTCAACCTTATCGTCCACTTCAAAAGACGTTTTACAATATAACCATTCATCACAGACACGGTCTCTTTTCACTTTCAATACCGTATTAGAATCTGATAACGGACTTCCTCCGGCGACATATAGACTACAGACACCTCCGCCTATACACTCTGTTCCTCCGCTGGTACACAGGTCGTTAGGATTTGTACCACCAACGCAGGTTCCGAATCTACCCAGTACCGGCGGTCCAAATTCCGGATTTTCAATACACAATCCGCCTGCGCCGCAGTCCGCGTCAACATCACAGTCATTACCGTAGGTTACCGGATTGCCCAGATCACAATAGAATTCCTGTCCGTCCGGACTTAAATCCGCCGTGTAATTCAGCGCTTGGGTTGTATCGCTAAATAGTACACAGCCTTTTTCGGCGTTAACCACTCCGTTGCAACTGGTGGAATCAACGCTTGATTTAATATTGTAATATGTTGAACATCCCGGTAATCCGCCTGGTGTTACAACACAATTTTCATCAAACAAAACCGTATCACCTTCGTAAGGACACAGCGGTTGACAGCCGATCGGATCCAAAGGATCGCTGTAGGCCGTACATCCGTCCGCCTTAGAATCACAGAGACCTACCCACGGAACGCATCTGGCACTATTAGCACATGGTACTGCATCATCCGGATTACAGATTGTATTTGGAGCAGCCGCCGGCGTACCACCCTCACAGACAAAAGCCGGGATAGCCGGACTGGGCGGTGTCGGAGTTTTTTCACATGGCGTTTCTGTTCCGGAGATATACCAATCAAAATCGTATGAACCTTGCAACTGTTTATATTCACAGGTACGACCGTCAATCGGTTGTTTGAAATATGTTTTGCCTCCGCCTCCCGAGAAACTGTATTCTTCGCATCCGGATTCTGAATTGTCGCACCAAATATTATCGTATTCGGCTGCATTATCTTTTAGATAAACATCTTCATACGAAATAAGATTATTTTCTTCATCAAAGTTCGGTAAACCCAATCTGCTACATCCCTGGTCGTCAGCCGAACAATAATTATCCGGATTGTTAATTACCGTTACCAGCGTATCACCCGGGGTAGTGATATAACTCAAAGTTTGAGCGGGATCTCCAAACTCCTCGGGATATGGCGAGATTGTGTTAGCAGTATCAATCAAAGCCTCACAACCGACCGTATCCTCACTGCACAACTTTGAAAATGACATCAGATAATGAATATTATTATCAACATCCGAATACGCTTCACAATTTTCAGATCCATAACAAGTATCATATGAACCACGGATTAAATACCGGTTAGTGGTTGTCTCTACCAGTTCAATATTATCCAGATAAATCTGGCTACCGACGTTCTGGAACTGCAAAGCGGTCGGCAAACCGGACCACAGTGCTGTATCAGAAGTATTGATTGTTACCGGACCTAATTTAAATTCCTGCCATTCGGGAGTAAGCCATACTTCCGGAGGGAATGTCGTACCTGATTGGTCAGCAAACCAGTTGTCCCCGCCCACAGCACCAAGCGCGGTATTAAACTTGATATACATATTGTCGCTGGCAGAATCAGACCTGCCCCAGAATTTCAATTCGTAAGTCTTTCCATCTTCCAAAGTAACCGGTTTTTCGGTGTTTGCATTTGAATTAAGGGAGTGCCCACCCACAATTACCGAGTTATTACTGACTGTCCCCGGCACCCAACTCATGGTCGTTCCGTCCTCAAAGTCGTCTGAAAATACCTGGCGGTAGTTATACCCCGAATTACCCAAATACTCACGACAACCGGCGTATGATGCCGGACAGGCACGACTTTCAGTCGGTGCACCATAATATGTATTACCGTCAATACTGTTCCTCTCCGGATGGCAATCATCAGTTACTGATATAGTCATTGACTTGTAGCGATAAAATACGTTCAGGTTGGCGTCAAAGAACTGCGTACAATCCGGATCCGTTCCATATTCTGCCGAACATTCCGAGTCAGCTGAAATATTCGCGTTTGTATCTACACAATTCAGATTGGCCGGATTTGGATCCACGTTCAAATGAGTACATGGCGCGTTGCCGACTTCTACCGGACCGCCGCTATAAACAATATTACTTTGTTTCAGTTTGAACGCACGCAGTTGATATCCGGCCACCGCATCACCTTCCCAGGCGTAGTAAGTATCAACATTTGCTGAATTGGTCGGAACGCATTGTTTCAGGAAAGAGTAATATTCAATACCCTCTCCGCCCGCCGCCACTTCATCCAAATTTGTATATTCTTCACATCCGACATACGCCGCGGAACACTGTTCGCCTGTATCCGGAATAAATGAAATCACCGGCAAACAAACCCCTGTCCCGCAGTCAGCATTTATCAAACAAGCATTTCCCTCATTCGGTCCGCCATAGCAGTACTGACCGGAACGCTCAATATGATTCGGGTTCGGCATGACATTTGTCAGCTTCACCTCTTCAAAAGCCTTGCATCCGACATCTTCAGCAGAACATTCGTCAGAAGGTCTGATTTGCGCCGGAACCGGATCACCTCCGGCAAGCGGTGTATAATTTTGGCAACCGACATCTTCGGTATTACAGGTTTCCCTTTCACCGTTTAAATAAACTTTATTTACAGCACCATAATCCACATATTCACTGGCGATTTTTGATTCTTCCACCATAGTCGCGTCCAGTAACAAACTGCATCCGCTATCCGCCGCAATCTCAAAAGCAACATTTTCGGTGCCTATAGGCCATGAATCCGGATATGTATAAGTCACAACGTATCTTTGCCACTCACTGCTTATATTATCTATATTAACCGATTCCACCGGAACATTGATCGCGTCAATTATTTCTAATCTTGAATCATTATTGCAAACTGCTAAATCGTTCGGATCTTTTTTCGCGTAAATTGAAACCGTAAATGTTCTTTCTCTTACCGGAGAACCTGTTTCTGCCGAACCAACCAATAATTCTGTCAACGCCGGTCCGGAATTAAATATCAGTGCATTATTACCCGCATAGGGTGAATCACCGGGAGTATTTGGTGTCACTATTTCAACTTCCGCGCCAAACACCGTTGCCCATGCGGAATCAAAATCATCTGCTATCCCATCATCTGGAACACTCAGATTACTATAATACTCAAAGCTGGGATTATTGTGTAAATTTGTGCCGTTGGTTGTCCTGATAAATTCATCACAACCCGCCGCGCTTTCATCACAAGTTTCCGCTGAAGCGGTAAGGTGTGATAACCATGACGCGCTCGCCACCGGAGGAACATAACCGGACGGCCCGACTACTCCGTCTGACCAGGCGCTGTAATCATCATTATTCAGATCGTCCCAATAACATTCCCACCTTTCATCGGTTTGGTTGTATTCTGTGCAGTACCATTGGCAACCGACATTATCCGCAGAACAGCCGTTGAAGTCCAAAGTTGTCGCCAAATAAGAAGCCGGCTGACCTTGCCGGTCAGTATAGGTTGTACAAGTATTATAATAATCGGGGCACGACTCGCCGTTGAATCTCCAGATTGGATCCTCTTTGGTGCAATAGCCGTATTCCAGACAATTACCGGTTTCATCCTCGGCAATACACGACTGATCATCAACGCAAGAAGTATTGCGCTGAATCTGGCGAACCTTCGGAGTTGCGTCTATTCCGTCATCATCAATATATTCATCAAAAAGGAATGTCTCATTATAACCGCTGTTCACACACTGAGTTGCCGGCGCTTTCAATACCCAGTCCGGGTCAATCAACTGGTAATATTGTGAGGTCTCATCATTAAAATCCTTAATCAAATCATTCAAACTTCGGGCACCTCCGCCGAATTCCCTGATATAGGAAGCCGCCAATTCCCATGCGACCGGTACAATTCTATATCTTCTTAATAAAACCAAACTGCGGTACGGATAACCTTCCTGGTAATTCAGCTGTGATCCGCCGTCACCATACCCGAACGGTTTGTCGCCGTTGATATACCCCAGCTCAATCGCTTCCTCCAGACGCAATTCCTGCTCTACCGCTGTTCGGAAGCTAGAATCAATCGCGCAGTTTTCCGGCTCGGCATAATCAGTTGGACAGGAAGACAGTTTATTTAAAATATCCACAGATCCGCCCGCGGTAAGCGAAGGTTGGTTAAATGAAGCAAACTTTGCTTCCGCCGCCGCGATACCTGATGACCGACCGAATTTACCTTGGTCAAACCCCGTATTGTCCGCTGCGGGATTCAAGCCTTTGACCAAGATAAACTCCATGTACTTTTTAACCAGAGTGTTGGTGAATACCCCGATCATATCCGCAATAATACTGCCCGTAGTAGTTTCTTCAGACGTTGTTGTTTTGGTTAAAGCAAAATTTTGTGCCGCTTCAATTGTCGCGGCCGGAGTTTTTACATCACCTGTTACTATACTAGTCAGTGCCGAAAAATCTTTTGCTTGTTTCGCCGCTTCCGTCTCTTCCGCTTTTTGCTTTTCCGTCTTGGCCTCCCGATAAATCTTCAAATATTGCCCCACTTCCGCTGTATCCTCACCAAACATATTCGGGAATTCTTGCAAAATTGTCCTAGATAATTGAGCGGGATCCACACCTTTGATGGCAAAACCTAAATCAATATCCGCCTGAAAAAGTGTCCCATCCGTAAATTTACCAACAATTGAACTTACGGTACATTTTGCTTGTCTGATTGGTTTATCGCTGGAACCAAGATAGCCAAGATCAAGATTGATACTTTCTGTTATTGATACTTTCAGGGTTGGATTAATATCACAAATACTCCTACCCCAAGCTTCCTTTGTAATTTGATCCAGATAATCTCCAACTGCTGCATTCGCAGCGTCTTTTAAAGCTGTGCCAAAAGGTTTCGTGTTAAAAAGTGGTTTTTGTCCGGCCGCTCCGCTCGCTATCTTTACCGCCGTATCATAGGCCAATTGCTGAGTGAAGGTTTTCAACGCATTTTTATAAGCAATATCCGATGAACTCTTAACAGCAGAAGTGATAGCATTCCATAATCTCGCCGGGATATCCTGGATTACTGTGGTAAAAGTAACATCACCGACACCGAACAGTGCATTCGCCGGTTTCGGCATAAAAAGAAAAATCTGCGCTATGAATGTAACAAAAATAAAAACACCAATTATTTTTCTTTTGAAATGGTGTTTTGGATTTTTTTGATCGCCACTCATATTTCTTATCAGAAATGATTAAACGCCCAAAATATTATAACCCCTCTTGCAAAGCTTGCGTGTATAAAATCTGCAATGTTTCATCACTTACTTGGCTGAGGTCTGACTCGCTCACGCCGCTGCTGATCAAAAGCTGTCTGATTTGTGTCGCATCCAGTTTTTGTAAAGCATCAACGGTAATCTCCTGCCCGGCGGAATCCGTAGGCACAGCACTATTGGTATTCCCCTGCAGATCGGTGATATCTATACCGGTATCCGTGACAGTATCCTGATAGACAGATCTGAGTGTCGCATCATCCATGGCATCTACAATATTTGCAGGTGCACCCAACTCCTTTAGAGTTGTTCTAAGCTCAGAAGTAGAAATATCAGTTGTTGCAACTGCGGTATTGGTTGAGCTGTTAGTATTTGTATCTCCGGCAACCGGAGTGATTACACAGGTCTTTCCTTTCGGACAGTTTGGATCATCATCAACATCATCTGTGATATTATCGCCGTCAGAATCAGCTAAATACGGACTTGTTTCGTAAATATTGAGTTCGTCATAATCATTTAATCCATCCTGGTCTGTATCTTTGCTTTTCAGAAAAACCAGCTGATCATCGTCTGATGTACTATTTATCAGAGTATTATCAGTTCCGTCGCTATCATCACCGGATAATGTTGCTTTGATTGTGCCGGTAATTTGAAATACACCCAGAATCACAGCACTAAATCCAATAAACAAAACGGCTCCAAAAATTATACTCTGCCTCTTTTGGGAATCTATTTGTGACTTTTTGTTTTGATTTTCCTGGGGTGAGACTATATCCATGACTCGTTTGTGGAGTGTATAATAGCTCAAAAATACGCGCCCCAATTATATCATAATAACCCCAAAGTGTCAAACTATATACACAATATAACACTAGCCGACCTATCAATAGCAATTATTACAATATTTTGCCTTTAATTAGCCCCATTGTTAGCTTTTTCCACCCTTCAATATCAATATCTTGTGGCCTTAATTCTGGTTTTATACCGCTTTTTACCAGAATTTCCTTGATATTACGAGCATCAGCATGGAAACTATTGGTCAAATTGTTATGAATTTGCTTTCTTTTAGCGGAAAAACCGGCTTTTACTACCTGGAAAAACTGTTTTTGGGTGAAATTGTAGCCATTTTGCTCATTTTCTTGTTTGATCCGCTTTTCACTTTTTATTCCTTCAATCATGATTACAGCGCTGTCTACTTTCGGTTTTGGCCAAAAGCAGTCTTTTGACACTCCTCTGATAATGCGCGCATTTCCGAAATACTGCACAGAAACCGCCAAAAGGCTCAATTCGGAAGGCTTAGCGGTTATTCTCTCCGCAACTTCTTTTTGAATCAGCACTGACATTGTTTGCGGTTTTGGGTCCTGCTCCAGAAATTTCCGCAGGACATAGGAAGTTATATTGTACGGGATATTAGCAACAATTTTGTATTCTTTATCCCCCACTAATTTACCGATTTCCATTTTGATAATATCCTGATGAATAACTTCAATCGCAGGAAATGATTTTTCTAATTTCTTCAGTGCCGGAATAAATCTTTTTTCCAATTCCACCGCCCAAACTTTACTTACCCTCTCAGCCAGTTTTTTTGTGAGTGGTCCGAAGCCAGCGCCAATTTCTAAAACATGATCGCCTGGTTTGAGTTGTGCCGAATCAACTATCGCATCCAACACCTCTTCGTCAACCAAAAAGTTCTGTCCGCTCTCGCGCTGAGGACGAATACCGAAGTTCTTGGTCAGATATTTTATTTCCGCTTCTAAATTATTCAAAATATATTAATTTACGATTAAATGACAACGCTTCCTTTTCTCAGTATGATTATTTTCCCCGATGTGACTTTTACAATAGTTGAGGTTTTAACTTTCGGCAACTTGCCCGCGTCTAGAACCAAAGCAATCTTTTTATCAATCCCGCGAATCTGTTTTTTAATCGCGCTGACAGAATAACATTCTTTTTCTTTTGACCGATTAGCGCTGGTACTGATTATCGGCCGGCCCAATTCCTTGGCAATGGTACGTGCGACTTTATTCCCGGACACTCTGACTGCCAAACCAGATTTTCCGGCCGTAAGCATTGAAGGAATGTTTTTTTTCTTTTCTAAAACTAAAGTCAAGGCACCCGGCCAGAATTTTTTTGCCAACTTGAGCGATGCAAAATCAAACGTAACAAACTGTTTGGCCTGTTTTAAATCACCGATGATTACAGGCAGGGGAAGTTTTACTGACCGTTTTTTTATTGCGTATATTTTTTTTATTACTTCTCTGTTTAACGCATCACCACCCACGGCATAAGCGGTTTCCGTAGGGTAGACAATTACACCGCCGGATTTCAGATGTGTAATAATCTTATTTACCGTTTGTTTGGAAAGTTGGTTGTTTTTGACAGAAATAATCTCCATGAATATCTATAAAACATTAATGAATAATGATACCAAAGCAGCCAGAGGGAATGCTAAGCCCATGCCGCCAAAAGCGATCACCAAAAGCATGAAGCCCAGGATGATAACCCGCCCCAAACCGATCGCCATTTCGCGCAGTACCGTATATTCATCAACATAATGACCGGAATCAGCCGCTTTTTCGTACATCAGCGCGTCAAACGGCGTGCGCATGACAATTGTTGCAAAACTGTGATATGTTGACGCGATAAAGATCTGGAAACCTGTAGTAACAAAAGTTTTAATCAGCCAGCCAACCGCATATAAAATAGAACCGGTTCGCATCAGTTTCTTTTTACGCATCTGATCTGTATATTTCCCCATACCCAATTGAATGATAATTGTCAGCAAGACAACCACCGAGGAGATGATACCGATCACCAGATACTTACCGTCCAGAATCTGCCAGACAAAAATCGGCCATAAAACCACCCCGACCGAATTTTCCGCGCCGTCCGCGCCGTAGGCCAACAGCATTCTCCGGTTTTTTTTATGAAAAAGTTTTTTGAACGTTTCAAAATAACCGAAGCTGTACTTTTCATAAACCGCTCTGGTTAAAAGAAACGGGATCAGTGACAGAGTTATCAAAATAATTACAACCAGAAACAGTATTTGAAAATTAAACTGATCCAGAATAAATCCGCCGGCGAACGGGACGGCTATGCTGACCAGGGACGCGATTGCCGCCAGAAAGCTGATTTGCTTCCCCCGGTTGCGCCGGTCCGTGAATTCGGCAAAGTCCGTGTGATATGGGACCCAATAAAACATCCGATAGACTGTAAGAAAAACCAAAGAGGCAATTGTAAACACCAGGATGTTTGATTCAAAATAGTAAAAGCAAATGTAATGCAAAACCAAAAAAGGAATGCTCAAAATGAGCGTCCTTTTCAGATTTATTCTGGACATTACCTTGGCGCCGATCGGACAAGTAAAAAAATAAGCCAGATATCCTATCAGAAAGTAATAGATCACATAGTAAATATTTTTGTCATACACCAGATAAAGAAAAACGGGCAAAAAAAGCCCGAGCATTCCGTTCGCCACCTGCAGAATCACCCGATTCATATACAGCGAAATCACTCCTGAAGAAAGTTCGCTCTTCAGATAGAATTTTGAAAAAAATCCGCTCATCTTATTTGACCACAATATTTAACAGTTTGCCCGGCACAAATATTTTTTTGATGACCTGCTGATCTGCAATCAGTTTCTGAATTTTACTGTTTTGTTCTATGTATTGTAACACATCTTCTTCTGTAACGTCAGCCGGCATCAGGCATTTATCTTTCAGCTTGCCGTTGATTTGGATTACGAATTCAATTTCTGCATCTTTAACCATTTTCGCATCAAATTTCGGCCAGGTTTGCAGATGGATTGAATCTTTATTTCCTAAATTATTCCACAACTCTTCGGTTAGATGTGGTGCGAATGGAGATAATATCAGCAATAATTTTTCTATTGTGTTTTTACTGACTTTCACTTCTCCCTGTAATTCATTAACCAAAATCATTAGGGCTGAAACAGCGGTATTAAAACGGAATTCATTAATATCTTCCGTTACCTTTTTGATTGTTTTATGGAGTAAACTCTGTATCTTTTCATCAACGTCCCTATTCCCTATTCCCTCACCCCTAATCCCTAATTGATAAACTTTATCCAAAAATCTCCTTATGCCAACAATCCCCTTCGTGTCCCAGGGAATAGCTTCAGCAAACGGGCCCATGAACATTTCGTACATCCGCAGAGTATCCGCCCCGTATTCTTTGACCACGTCGTCCGGATTAATCACGTTACCCAGCGATTTGGACATTTTCTTACCGTCTTCAGCCAGAACCATGCCGTGCGAAATTCGTTTCTGATACGGTTCCGGAGTCGGCACCAGTTTCAGATCGTAAAGCGCTTTATGCCAGAACCGGGAATATAAAAGATGCAGCGTGGTGTGTTCCATCCCGCCGTTATATAAATCAACCGGTGTCCAATACTTCAATGCTTGCCGTGAAGCAAATTCTTTATCGTTATGCGGATCAGTATAGCGCAAAAAGTACCAGCTGGAACCCGCCCAGTTGGGCATAGTATCTGTTTCTCTTCTCGCCGGACCGCCACATTTGGGGCATTTAACATTTACCCAGTCTTTGATTCCCGCCAAAGGCGACTCACCGGTTTCGGTCGGTTCATAATTTTTTACTTTTGGCAGTTCCACCGGCAAATATTTTTCCGGCACCGGCACGACTCCGCATTTTTCACAGTGGACTAATGGGATCGGCTCGCCCCAATAATGCTGGCGGGAAAATATCCAATCACGTAATTTGTAGTTAACTTCAGCCCTGCCCTTACCTTCTTTCTCTAACCACACTATTATTTGTTTGGATGCATCCAATGAAAAAATGTCAGTAAATTTTCCTGAATCAATTAAATAACCATAACCTTCATATGGTAATTTACTTGCTACGTACTCTAAATTTTTTTGTTCTCCACCAGCATCTTTAATACTTTCTATAGCAAAAGATTTTGTTTTTACATGGCTTCCAGTTGATTCAATTATTCTCGTCTGTTGAGATGGAATAATAACAGGTTTAATTAACAGTTTATGCCTCTTAGCAAACTCAAAATCCCGCTGGTCATGTGCCGGTACGGCCATGATCGCGCCGGTGCCGTATCCCGTTAACACATAATCCGCTACCCAAACCGGAATCTCTTCACCACTGACCGGATTAATCGCTTTGATCCCTTTTAACTCAACCCCAGTTTTGTCTTTTGCCAGATCCGTTCTCTCTAAATCGCTTTTATTCTGTGATTCCTTAATATACTTCTCAACCTCTTTTTGATTTGACACTTGCGATAAGCAACGTGCTACGAGTTCATTTTCCGGCGCCAGTACTACATATGTTGCGCCGAATATTGTATCCGGCCGGGTGGTAAATACTTTTACCGAAGGAATTAAATCATCAAGCAGTTCCGGCAGTTCAGTAATACCTTTACGTTCATTGAAATGACCCTTCCCCCTGAACAGTTTAAAACTCGCTTCTGGAATGTTTTTCTTATAATAATCTACTGATTCGGGAGAGACGTATGGATCATCGTCAGAATAATATACTACTATTTTTTTAACATTCTGTTTAATTTTTTTCCAGTTGAATTTTAAATCAGCAAATTTCTTTATCGCCTCCCAATCAGCATGTGGAAATTCTTTTTTTAAGTACCCCCAATCCTGAGACGGATTGACAGGAGCTACCATAATTAGCTGATCAATTTTATTGTTGCTTTTTTGGATAAGATTCAAAGCAGCTGGTGCGCCAAGACTGTGGCAGACTATTGTTGAAACATTACCAAAAGAATCCGCGAGTGCTTTGTACCAATCATCAACTACTGGATGATCAGTTGCGGGAAGATTGGGTACGCTTACTTGCCAGCCGTCCTTTTGCAACACATTTTTAAGCCAAGGAAACCAATTCTCCCTGCGATGACCGCTTACCCCGTGGACTATTAAACAATGCTTTGTTTTATTCTGCGTTAATTCTGGATATTTGATCCTAAAAAGTATCTCTGCACCTTCACTTCTTCCGATCCAGTTGATCTGCTGGGATTTAATTTTCTCCAGATAATCCACTGTGTCCAGATCATCTATTAGGCGCTGGGCATACTGCGTAATCTTAAACATCCACTGTTTCAGATTTTTTTTGGTTACTTCAGTACCACAGCGTTCACATTTGCCGTTGACCACTTCTTCATTGGCCAACCCGATCTTGCATGAAGGACACCAATTAATCGGCATTTCACTTTGATAGACCAACCCGGCCTTGAAAAGCTTTAGAAAAATCCACTGCGTCCATTTGTAATATTCCGGATCCGTAGTCACAACCTCTCTGGACCAGTCAAAAGACAGTCCGAGAGATTTTAACTGTGTGCGGAAACGTCCGATATTATCATTGGTGATATCAGCGGGATTTTTTTTAACCTTAATCGCATAATTTTCTGTCGGCAGACCAAAAGCATCAAATCCGATTGGGAAAAGGACGTTATTACCTTCCATTCTTTTTTTGCGCGCTACAATATCAAGTGCCGTGTAACTGCGCGGATGCCCAACATGCAGACCTTCCGCGGAAGGATATGGAAATTCAATCAAACAATAAAATTTCTGCTGCTTGGAATCATCTTTTGTCACATAAAGACCATCCCGATCCCACTTTTCCTGCCATTTTTTTTCTATTATGCGATGGTTGTACTTCTCTGCCTCGGACATACTAATCATCTTCCTTTCAAAACATTAATTTAGCCCCCTGTTTACAGTATTTTAGCACTTTTTGGGACTTATTGGAATCAACAAAACATAGAAAAAATGGGGGTAATCTGCACATTGAATCAAATATTTTGGCTAATCTAAGCCATTATTTTATCACATTTTTATAAAAAAATTTGACAAATGAAAGTGACCATGATAGCTTACTGAGTATCCTAAATCGTTGGATACTAAAACCCTGGTTTAGGTAATATATTATGAAATACTAAAACAACTAATAGCTATTTTCTAAATCATAGAACATGGCTTTTAATTTGGGAGAAAACAATTAGTATTCAAATCAAAAAAACACTCAGTCATATATTGGTAATCTTCTTGAAAGGTTTAATCTACCTGAAGAAAGTAATTTTCTTTTTGGGAAAGTACCTGGTGGTTTTCCCCGTTAAAAAAATCGGCAGTTTCATTTTCTATTTCCTGATTGTCCGGATGTACAAAGTATATCTGACGATCAAATCACAACTGGGCTCAATATACCGTCCGGCAAAAGGAAAGTTGCTTTATTCTTTCTCTACCAGATATGTTGTACATGCGTTAATTATTCTGTTAACAATTATCGTCACCACTAGCAATTTGAATGCCAAGGAATTAAACTCAGAAGTCGGGCAAAACAATATCCTATCAACCCTTGTCCATCCGCAGGGAGAAGAACTGTACGTTGAGACTTCTGAAACCAACATTGATAATAATTCAATCTTCGCACAGTCCGGGGGAAGTGTTACCAGCTCCGGCGGTATCGGAGGAAACACTGTTACAATCGGAGATAATACAACCATTACTGCGGAAGGTGCAATTATCAAGCCGAATTTAATTGCCACAACAATTGGTGACCGTGTTCGTGAATCGGTAATTTATCATGATGTTCAGGGCGGAGAAACAGTCAGCGACATCGCGGCATTATATAATATTTCTACCAATACAATACTGTGGGAAAATAAACTTGGCGCCCGAGATTTTATTAAGCCCGGACAGAGATTAACCATTCTTCCGGTATCCGGAATTTCTTATCAAGTTAAGTCCGGAGACACTCTGGATAAAATAGCAGAAAAGTACGGAGCGAAAACAGATGAAATAGTTGAATACAACCAGTTGGCTTCTGCTGAAGCAATTTCCAAAGATCAAATCATCATATTGCCCGGTGGAGTACCACCGGCACCGCCGACACCAGTCGTACAGCCGACATCCCGCTTCGCTTCTGTTTCCGATTTCTTCGTTCCGGCCGATGCCACTCCGACTTACGGTACAAAACTGCAATGGCCGACACCTAGCCACAGAATCAACCAATACTTTGGTTGGAGACATACGGGGTTAGATATTGACGGCACAACCGCGTCCCCAAACTATGCTGCTGATACAGGCAGGGTAATTTATGCAGGCTGGTCGGGTGGATACGGACAGATGGTGAAGATTGATCATGGAAATGGCATGCAGACACTTTACGGCCATTTCAGCAAGATTGCCGTCAGTGTCGGTGATAACGTCACCAGAGGGCAAACACTGGGCATGATGGGCTGTACCGGTTGGTGCACAGGCAATCACTTGCATTTTGAAGTGATTGTAAACGGCAAGAAGCAGAATCCTTTAAGTTATCTATAACTAATATAAAGCCCCCACACTTGTATTACAAGTGTGGGGGCTTTTTTGATTGGATAATGATATAATAAATCCGCTATGGGAAATCTATACACTATCGCCACACCAATCGGAAATCTGGAGGACTTCACCCTCAGAGCTATTAACACGCTAAAAGAGGTGGATATTATTGCGTGTGAAGATACTAGGCATACATCAATACTACTGAATCATTATGATATTAATAAACCGCTTATAAGCTATCATCAGCACAGCAAGATCGCAAAGATTGACCATCTGATTGCAGAATTAAAGTCCGGTAAAAATATTGCCATTGTTACTGACGCCGGAACCCCGGGTATATCTGATCCGGGGCAAGTATTAATTAATAAAGCTATTGAACAGAATATCATTGTAATACCAATCCCCGGTCCATCGGCAGTAATTACAGCACTTTCCGCAGCGGGAGTACCAACCGATTCATTTATATACCTGGGCTTTCTTCCGCACAAAAAAGGAAGGAAAACAATACTGGATTCCTTTAAAGATGAAAAAAGAACGATTGTTTTTTATGAATCAACACACCGTATAGCAAAACTACTTGAAGAATTAAAAAGTATTATAGGAGACAGAAAAATTGTAGTAGCGCGCGAACTAACCAAAATGTATGAAGAATTTTTAAGGGGCACTGTTTCTGAAGTACAAGAAAAACTGAAAATTACCAAAGGAGAATTTGTGGTAATCATCAGCGCAATTAAGTAATGGCCATCAACACTATTAAACTGTCATTCTTGAATTCATTTCAGAATCTCCAGTGATGCTGAAACAAGTTCAGCATGACAAAAACAAAAAGAGCTGCGACCTACGCAGCTCTTTTTTCTATCTTCCTATTGTGTGAATTGAAATGTATCAATCATATCCTCAAATACTTCCGTGTATGCTCCTTGAAATTCATCTTCGGGGATATATTGAACTATGCTGTATAACCTCCCGTCTTTTAGTATATACAGTCGGTTATTGTAAGCACCAAAAACATCCGCACCGGTCTGCCGGATCGCTGTAATACCATCAACAGTTACATTATTTTGAGTTATTACCGTAGAATCTCCATTTATATTAGCGACCGCTTCCGCAACTGTTGCTGCACTGTCCCCTCCCCACCAGATTTCTACTTTACTGCCTTGCATCATTTCGGTCGCCACCTCCTGAGCCAGTGCGCGTTCATCCATAAACATCACTGGATTACCGGAACTCAAATCCACCCCCCATGTATCCGGGTAATTAATGGAAAACGCGGGTGCTTGATTGGTATATGTCTGCCAGCCATTTGCTGACGTGGAATCAAATGGTTGCCAATTTGTAGAACTAAAATCTATTGATTCAAAGAAATCATCTGTTTCATTATCTGTAAGATTTGAAGTAATAAATCTATAGATAATACCGTCATAATAGGTTATATAAGTATCATATTCCAAACGAACCATTCTTTGATCATCAACTGTCAATTCCTCAATAATTTGTGGTGAATTAATTGCCAAATAATCATTCAGGGAATTGATTCCCTCAAAAACAGTACCTTCCCTACTTTCCGAATCAAGTGCATCAATGCTAAATTCAATCTGATCATTAGCGCCCCCGCTCAACTCAGGTGCAAAAAATATCATAGAATCTTCCTCCTCACAGATAGTAAGTATAGCTTCACCTTGAGCTGGCTTCCATACATTCCAATCATTAGGATAAGTTACATGGTAACCATACTTTATATTATCACATGCTGTCCGATCATCAATTCTCCTGTTTGTATCAACTAGTTGATTAACATTAGCGATGACTTCAGTATAAGTTTTACCCCCTGCCGCGCATTGTCTGGGATAACTTTCCATTACCGGATACCCGGCGGCTTCACATTCAGCAAAAGAATTTACTGTTACTGTTGTATTGGCATTTGCGGTATTGGTATTCGCGTCATCGGAACGCCCGAAAAGTAGCCACCACGCTCCCAAAAAAATAACTGCTGTCCCGACAAACGCCGAAATTGCAATGATTAAATGCGTAAATTTGTTTTGATTAATCATAATATCCAAATTATTTATTCTATTAACTGAAATGAGTTATAAAAAGTTTCAAATTCCGTATTACGACTGGCGCCATCATTGATCGCATAGAGAGTATCACCATCTTCAAAGAATATTTGCACATGTTTCCAGCCCGCTATTGTATCCGTCGTTACGGTAACTCTGGTTGCCTGTTTTCCGGCAACTGTGATTCTTTCTCTTGTTTCCTTGCGGTCCGGAAACTGATCGCCCATTCCGGCAATTAATTCATCCATTCCGGTTGAATCGGTATTATAAAGCAAAACAGACCATATATTATCACCTTCTGTTTCCGGCGATGAAAAAGCGACAGTCTCTGATGCGAGATCTGATCCGGATATGTCTGTGCGCACTTCCCAATCGCTGGGGTATTGAACAGTAAAATTCGGATGTTCATATAACAACCATCCGGTGTTTTGCGTATTGGTATTTTCAGATGCATTTGTATTAAGTGTGTTTTTTATTTTAATACAACTGCACTGGCACTCACCATTTACCAGACGATAATTACTACTCGTACCAGCAGAACAGATCTGCTCCTCCTGGCATTTGCCGATACATGAGGTAATAACATTATTTGAAGGATCCAAATTATTCCCCATGTAAGTATTAAAGTACCATATGACACCGTAAGCTAGCCCGGAAATTAAAGTAACCATTATCAAAGCGATTGATAACGTCAGGATAATATGAATATAATTTGTACTTCCCTTCATATTTTATGGTAAATATACCACTTTAGTATATACCATTTTCTGTGTTTTATATAGATTAAAGATTCAAGATTAAAGTTATGGCCATTACTGGCACAGTTTTGATTTATTATTGCTTAAACCTATCAACTTACAACTTTAATCTGTATTGCAGGGCCTCGGCAATATGCTAGGTTTGTATTTTTTCTTCCTGTTCAATATCAGCAATTGTTCTGGCCACTTTTAATACCCTAAAATATGCCCGTGCTGACAGTGGAAATTTTTCTACTGCCTGTTTCAGCAGATCCCTCGCGTCTTTATCCACCCGACAATAACAATTAATCTCTTTTTGAGTCATTTCGGAATTTTCCAGAAGTCCTATAGATTTTAAACGATTTATCTGGATTAACCTGGCTTGCCTTACCTTTTTTCTGATCTCTATTGTTTCTGAAAGTGTTCCTGATTCTTTGACCAGTTCCGAAAATTCAATCCTGGCAACCTCTACATGCAAATCCATCCTGTCCAAAAGCGGTCCGGAGACTCGCTTTTGATAATTAATTATTTGATTCGGCGAACATCGGCATTCGTGCTTGGGATCGGACAGATAACCGCATGGGCAAGGGTTGGCTGCGGTAATAAGCATGAACTTGGCCGGAAATTGAATAGTTCCCGAGACTCTAGCCACCGTCACTTGCCCATCCTCCAAAGGCTGGCGAAGACTTTCTAAAACAATCCGCGGAAATTCCGGCAATTCGTCCAGAAATAACACGCCTCGGTGCGCCAATGAGATTTCGCCAGGCTTTGGAGTTCTGCCGCCGCCGATCAAGGCGGCGGCAGATGCGGTGTGGTGCGGTGAGCGGAACGGTCTTCTTGTAATCAGTGACCCGCCTTTAGCCAATAACTTTGCAACACTGTAAATCTTAGTAACTTCAAACATTTCTGATATTTCTAATTCGGGGAGAATAGAAAGGATACTTCGGGCCAGCATCGTTTTGCCGGTACCGGGAGGACCGGTCATAAAGAGGTTATGTCCGCCGGCCGCGGCAATCGCCAGCGCCCGTTTGGCAAACTCCTGACCTTTGATTTGAGAGAAGGTTTCGTCAATATTATCATCAATCTGCTTTGCAATATGATACGGTGTAGGAGTTATTAACCGGACATTATTTAAATGATCAATAAGCTGCATCAGGCTCGTAACAGCAAATACTCTCACACCGGAGATAACCCGCGCTTCCTCAATGTTTTCCGCCGGAAGAAATATATTTTTAATATGATTTTGTTTCGCCATCATAACCACCGATAGTATTCCACTTACCTTGCGCACCTTCCCGTCCAGAGCCAACTCGCCGATAAATATTGACTTCTCTTTCGGCAAATCTAAATCTACTCCGCGCGTTGCCGAAATTATCGCTAACGCAATCGGTAAATCAAAAGATGATCCTTCTTTTTTCAGATCGGCTGGCGCTAAATTTACCGTTACTCTTGTCCTTGGGAAAGGCAGACCGCTATTAATAATTGCTGAGCGAACCCTGATCTTAGCCTCCTGGACCGCTGTGTCCGGCAACCCCACAACAATCAGATTGGGTAAGCCGGATGCCACATCCGCTTCCACTTCAATAATTTGACTTTCAATGCCGACCAAAGCGGCGGAGTGTAATTTTGAGGGCATGGGTTTTTTGTTAGGGATTAGGGGATAGGGTTTAGGTTTTAGATCTTTGCTATTAGACTCTTAATTAAAATAGCGAGCATTTTTTGCACTTCCAATAATAAAATTTCTGATTTATAGAAATCTACATAAGGAAACAAATCTTTTGTAATAATAATATGAGTTTCTAGTTCTGCAGATGATGCATTTGAAATGTTAAGAAAACGTATATATTCTCTTAATGAACTACGCTTGTATCCCTCGGCAATATTAGCAGGTATTGAAATAGCTGCCCTTCTCATTTGAATCACTAATCCAAATTTTTCATCATCGGGAAATTTACCAGTAATAAAATAAATTACTTTGACTAAATCAATAGAACGCTGCCATACTTTTAATTCTTTAAATGATTGAAGCATTTTACCTTAATCAATAATACCTAAAACCTACATCCTTGATCCTAACCCCTGATAACAAAAACAGGCATCGCAAGACGCCCATTGCTAATTTATTTATTTTCTCTATGTTAGCACTAACTTACCAGGTAGTCAAACAGTCTGCACCTAACTCAATATTATTTATATGATCAATCGTTTATATCGGTAAATTATTGCGATTATATTTTTCTATAATATCATAAATAATTTCTCTGTTATCAAGCTCATGTAAACGGTTTAATTTTTGGACTCCGCATCTTTCACAGACATGGACAATCTTTTCTTCCTTATTTTTTATGATCAAATTTATCGGCTTCATCACGCCATTACAGACTGAAGACCGGTCACCCGGAGATTCATCAACATGCAGAGAATACAGACAAAAAGGACAGTGATTAGTATAACCGTCACCGGAGACTTTTCTTTTGCAGTTAATGCAAATAAAATCTTCCTTCTTTTTAGTAAACTTTTTCATTGCTGCTTCCCTTTATTTTAATAATATTGAATATTAATACTGTTATACCGATAGTAATTATAATGTCCGCGAGATTGAAAACCGGCAGTACGCGTAGATTTATAAAATCAATAATTGCTCCGTAATTAAACCGATCCAAAAGATTACTGAACGCACCAACCGTGACTAATGAGTAGCCGATTATCAGAGAACGATTTTTCATTTGATATGCTTCATACAATAAATATATAACAACACTGATAATTAAAACAGTAATTATGTAAATCAGCATTTTAGGCAACGGCACACTGAATATGATTCCTTCATTCAAATAAAATTCCAGACGAAATACACGCAGGAAAGTAATTGGCGAGATGTCAGACAAAGAATTTACCGCCCACCATTTCAAAACCCGATCAGTCACAAATAAAAAAAAGAATCCAATATTAATAAACATCAGTTGTTTGGATTCTCTTTTCATTTTTAAATTTTATTGAGCAGATTTATGGCATTCCATGCAAAGAGTTGCCGATGGGAATGCTTCAAGACGCGCCGGATCTATTGCTTTGCCGCATTTGGCACAATCACCATATGTACCGTTCTTAATTTTCTCCAGTGCCAGATCAGTTTTCTCAAGCGCTTTCTCTAGGTTTCTTTCCACTGAGAGATTATCCTGGAAATCAGCAACTTCTGTGGCATTTTCTTCGTCCTTGTCCCCGTAACTTGGAAAACGGGTGTTAAAATCATCTTCCTTGTTCGCGTTTTTATCGGCAAAACTACCAAGCTCACTGCGTAGCTTCTCCTGTTGTTTAAGGAGCTCCATTTCCAGCTTCTTCATTAAACCTTTATCCATGTTTTTTTCGTTATTGCTTATGTATTACATTATACAGAATTTTTGACAATGAAAAAAGGGCGCAACTAGCGCCATTAACAAAGTTATTTTAGCACTGTCACGCCCAAGGCCCTTGCCCAACTCTCGTTCGTCGTAAGACGATTGACAGATTGGTGTCGCAAAGACTTTTGAGCATTTTCTTTCCTATGAGGGTCTTAGGGAGAAAATGACGATTCTCTACCATTTTTGTGGTTGATCATATTTTTATATATGTCATCCGCTTTTGTTTTTGTTTTGTTCCCTCTTCAAAATAGTAAAGAACTTTTTCCCTACAAGCGACTTATAGGGAGGTATTCCTTGCTATTTTGATGGTAGAATCTGGTTTTCAATATGCGCTTGTATAGCGTGAAGATACTTCACTAAAGGTAGTATATCACAATTATTACTTCATGTCAACAATATTATCACATTATCTCTATAATTTTGCTAATATTAGCCATTATATACAATATTTAGCCGGAAAGGCTGTTTCAGGCAGTATGTTCAGGAATAAATTGCTGTTTTCCAGGTCTATTGTGCTGTTTGCGGTAATGTATTGATACGGGTTATTGCCGGAACAGCGCGAATATTGGGCATTTTCCAGTCTTTGGCTAATATCACTGCTTGCGAGTATGGCTAAACGTATATTTTGACTGGAAGAAGACACAACGACATAATCACCAACAATGGCATATGCTATGGTTGAATCTACCCCGTCAGACAGCTCATAAATAGTTTCCCCCTTATATTCAAGGGTATTTGGTTCAATATTCTCAGGTTTTGGCACTAATTCATAGACAACCGTATCGTCCGGGAGGGTCAATGGCACCTTTTCCGGGAATTTTTTGGCCCAAATCTGTGCCACAAGCTGTTTGAATACTCCCCATTGCTCTGATTTTGGTTCATTCAGCTTCAAAACAACCCCGGGCAGCAATCCTCCCTTGGGATAAAAGAAGAGCGCGTGCTGATAGGTGGGTACCTCAAAATCATCAATCAACCCACCGGAAAAGAAATCAAATTTCATGGGTCCGACGACATAAGCCAGCGGACTGTCTTTTGGTACAAATTTCAACAACTCTTCAAATGATTGCTCCTTATTCTTTATTTCATGAGAAGCGGTAATTTTTTTATAATAATTTGCTATTTGATTCCGGCTGTCCAGATGAAAGAAGCTGAACCCGATAAAATATCCGACCAAAACGAGTACGGCCAAAAAGAAAAATGCAACTTTTGAGCCAATTCCACCACCGATTTGTTTTTTGATAATATTTTTTACATCAGTAATTGTCTGATCCAACCTGCCCTCATAATTAACAACCTTAAAATCATAAATCTTTTCGTATTTCAGCCATTGTTTGGTATATTTCATGCGTTCCGCAACGTATGCATCATCCACCTTGCTTCTTTTTTTAATCCGATTCTCTAAGGTTTTTAAATCCGGGGGCGCAATGTAAATTGACTTCACATTCGGCAGTTTTTTCTTGACTATCTGCACACCTTTATATTCTATTTTCCAGATTCCAATTTTATTTGACTGTTTTACCCTTTCTAATTCTTTTATTGGCGTTCCATAAAAATTCCCGTTGTATTCTTCGGCGTATTCTATAAACTCTCCCTTTTTAATTTTGGACTTAAAATCCTTTTTGCTGACAAAATAATATGGATTGCCTTCCGACTCGCCCTTTCTCTTTTCCCTGGTAGTCGTAGTAATTACCCTTTCAATATCAAAATGATTCCGCAGTCCCTCAATGACCGAATCTTCTCCCGCTCCGGACGGACCGGAGATTATAAACAATTTATCCTTTATTTTCATTTTTCCCCCTGAAGTATTACTTTACTATACTCTATCACAAATCTCCTTGCGAATAAATCCCGTTAGAAGCAGGATGCCCTGCAACGTGCAGAGGGAATGAAATATAGTGAATGCAGGATTTAGTACTCTGCGAAAATTTTTAACGGGATAAACTAAAACCGTCCCGCGGCTGCGGGACGGTTGAATTCTACAATAACCTAGAAGCGGTCTCTTCTTGGCGGCCTTTGTGGTCTTTCTCCTCTATTACCACCCCTGCTGAATCCTCGGCGATCATCACTACCGCGGTCTTCATATCCGGCCGGAGTTGGCAGCAGCGCTTTCATGGAAAGCTCCACTCGTCCGCGCTCCTTATCAATGCCCATGACCTTCACTTTAGCAATATCACCGACGTGTAATTTGTCACTGACATTATTTACATGTTCGTGGGCAATTTGTGAGACATGAACCATACCGTCTTTGCCGTGTGCTAATTCTACGACCGCACCGATTTCTTTACCGCTGTTGCGGTCGGCGACAATTTTGATCACTTTACCTTCATATACCTGTCCGACTTCCGGATCACTGGTTATACCCTTGATCCATTCCAGAGCTTCATCAAGTTTGGAATCCTTGTCAGCAGTGACCATCACCAATCCGTCATCTTCTATATCAATCTGAACACCGGTGGTGTCAATGATTTCATTAATCACTTTTCCGCCCGGCCCGATTAGTTCGCGGATTTTATCCGGATCAATTCTCATCGGAACAATGCGCGGTGCATACTTTGAGAGTTCAGCGCGAACGCTTGGGATTGTCTGTTGCATTACATCTAATATCTTCATTCTCGCTATCTTAGCCTTCTCCAGCGCTCCGCTGACGACCTCCATGGTAAGACCATTGTTCTTGATATCAACCTGCATAGCCGTGATTCCCTTACGGGTTCCGGCAACCTTAAAGTCCATCAGACCGATGTGGTCCTCTAATCCTTGGATATCGGTCAGTAATTTGTAGTTTGACATATCATCATTAGCCATCAGACCGATGGAAATACCGGCCGCCGGGCTTGAGATAGGAACTCCGGCGTCCATCAGCGCCAGAGATGATCCGCAGATTGAAGCTTGGGATGTTGATCCGTTGGAGGATAATACTTCCGATACAACGCGAATGGTGTACGGGAAAGATTCTTTGTCAGGTAAAAGCGGCAATATCGCTTTTTCCGCTAACGCGCCGTGTCCGATTTCTCTTCTGCCGGCAGACATCATTCTCTTTACTTCTCCCACAGAGAAACCTGGGAAGTTGTAATGATGCATGTAATGTTTCTTGCCGGAAACTTCCATACCGTCCAGTAACTGTTCATCTCCCGGCGAACCTAATGTTACCACAGAGAGTACCTGAGTCTCACCACGATTGAACAAACCAGTTCCATGGGTACGAGGCAGAATTCCGACTTCCGCAGACAGCGGCCGGATTTCATCAACACCGCGGCCGTCCGGACGAATACCTTCTTCCAGAATCTTACGGCAAGCCTCTTCATCAATCAGTTTTTCTACCATACTTAAGCCCTTAACCCTACCTTCTTTAGTCACTTCATTATCCGCCTTCAGAATTTCTTCCAATTCATCTTTAATTGTCTGCATCGCCAGCTTCTGTTCATCCTTTGCTTTTGAAGCAAATACTTTACTGCCGTTTTCAGTGGCATATTTTTTAACTATTTCTTCAACGTGCGCCAGCTCCTTCTTTTCTTCTTCGGTTGATTCACCGAATTCCAACAGCAGTTTTTCTTTTCCGATCTTGGCTTGGACATCCTTGATGAAAGCAATAACTTCCTGGATGTGTTTATGTCCGAAATTAATTCCTTCCTGAACTGTTTTTTCGTCAATTTCTTTTCCGCCGAATTCCATCATTGCCACCCGGTCTTCTATTCCGACCAGCATGAGATTGAAATCGCTTTTTTCCAGTGATTCATAAATGGGATTCAAGACCCATTCACCGTCAACCTGACCGACTTTGACACCGGCAATCGGACCGTTCCAAGGAATCGGCGAAATGCTCAGCGCGCAGGAAGCGGCGATTAACGAAACAAAATCCGGGTCATTTTCCTGATCAACTGAAAGTACGGTCAGCACCACTTGTACTTCGTGTTTCATATTCTCATCAAAGAAAGGCCGGATTGATCGGTCAATCAAACGGGCGGTTAATACCGCTTCATCTGTTGGCCGGCCTTCACGCTTAATAAACCGGGAGCCTTTGATTTTGCCGGCGGCGTAAAGTTTCTCTTCGTAATCAACGGTCAGAGGGAAAAACCCCTGATCCTCTTTCACACTCGGGTTGATTACAGCGGTAGCTAAAACGACAGTATCTCCGTACTGGATCGTACAGCTACCATGTGCTTGGCCGGCAAGCCTGCCGGTCTCTAGGGAAAGTTTCCTTCCCGCTATCTCTGTCTCAAACGTTTTCACGCCAGAAGAGCTTGTGCTTGGATTCATAAATGTATCCTTTGTTTATCCCGCGTACGCGGGACGCTTCTTCTGACTATCAGGCTTTAGACTGCAAAGGAAACAATCCCTTATAGCCTAACGGTCTGACGTCCAGAAAAAGCAATTATTAATTAACTGTCAAAAAAGAACTGTGTTTTTATTTTTGTTAAGAATTCGGCTGTACCTTGGAAGTGAAACAGCTTACCATCTTTTTTTATTAAAATCAATTTTGTCTGTGAACCATCTTTATTGCTGCTTGCTGTAATTTCCTCACCTGTAACTCCGTCTATATTCACCTCATTTGCAGACTGGATTGCAATTGCTCCCTTTACAGCCGCCTCCATATTTTCATCCAGAATACTCAATTTGTCACTGTTAAAATATACCGTATAGATCGTTGCGGATTTTTCTTCCTTAACCGCCTCGTTTGCCAGAAGATTATAAGAGAATTTATATTCAGGATTTTGGAACACAATCAGATCTTCTTCTTCCTCATTAACCGCGTCGGCAGTTTTTTCAACATTACCATTGATCACCTGTGCTTGATTTACGGACTGATTAACAGTCTGGTCAATCTCCTCTGTAACTTTATTACCTTTAGTTAAAAACCAGATGCCGACCAAAACAGTTACCAACACAAGAAAGATAATAAATGGAATTCCGGATTTTGGTGCTTGCTTGTTAGACATTATTATCTTGCTATAGGACCCCTAGGTATATGTCTTGGAATTGATCTGGGAATCGTTCTGCGAATCGGTCTTGGACTGCTGACTCTGGAAACCGGACTAATAGGCATTGTCTGTGTTGAACGCGCGGGTGTACTAATAACTCTTCTTGTGGCTAAATGCTTTCCTTTAACAATCAAAAATTTCGCCTTCTGTTCATTCAAGTCAATAAAACTGTCAGCTTCTTCAATTAATTTTGCTGATGCTGACTTACCGAATGCCGCCACCTCTGTACGACAACCCAGCGCCTTGGCATGTTTTAGCAACTCCGTAAAATCACCATCGCCGGAAGCCAGTACAATGACATCCAACTTAGAAGCCATACGCATAATATCCATGGCAATGCCGACATCCCAGTCACCTTTTTTGGCACCGCCGATAAAAACCTGCAAATCTTTCGCTTTCACTTCATAACCCTGATTACTCAAGGCTTCAAAGAATAATTCTTCTTCACTACTTTGTGAACGCACCACATATGCTACTGCCCGGATTAACTTTCTTTCTGAGACAGTTTCCTCTAATATTTTTCCATAATTTACATTCGCATTAAAAAGATGTTTTGCCGTATGATACATATTAGATACATCTACAAAAACCCCGACGCGCTGTTCTTTGTGTCTTATTGACATATATTTTGAAAAGCCGTCCCGCGACCGCGAGACGGCTAAAATTTATTTTTTAAGTTTTAGCTTTTTAATCAACCCCTGATAACTTTCAACATTATCTTTTTCCAGATAGCGTAGCAATCTGCGCCTCTGACCCACTTTTTTCAAAAGACCCCTTCGTGACGAATGATCCTTTTTGTGCTTTTTCAGATGCTCCGTCAGTTCCTCAATCTCTTCCGTGAGAATGGCAACTTGTACCTCGGATGATCCGGTATCGCCCTCGTGAGTTTTATACTTATTGATTAGA
>Ga0172379_10000497_pt1 | contig 97894 bp, 88 predicted proteins | sample GrowelOW334metaG_FD_119756 | JGI IMG/M metagenome (GOLD analysis project Ga0172379, IMG submission 119756) | Groundwater microbial communities from an aquifer near a municipal landfill in Southern Ontario, Canada - Groundwater well OW334 metaG | ecosystem: Environmental > Aquatic > Deep...
CACATCGGAAAAATCCATCTTTTCGATCTCTTCCACACGAATGCTCACGATATACCTCCATCCATCAGTGATAATCCACGATCTCCACGTCCCAGGCGTTGCTGTCGCGCCATACGAAGCAAAAAATCCGCCACTGATCATTGATGCGCATGCTCCATTGGCCGTTCCGATCGCCGGAGAGCTTCTCCAGGCGGTTACCTGGCGGTACAGCCAGATCTTCGATTTGGCCGGCGCGATGCAACTGTGCCAGTTTCCGCTGCGCCATACGCAACAGTTCCGCTCCAAAGCGGCGCGCTTTCAGGCCGGCGAAGACTGCGGCGGTTTGCTTGTCTGTAAAACAGCGCCTGAGTGTATCAAGTTTTGATCAGCGTCAAGCTTGTTCACCTTTGATCAGATCAAGAATTTGATGTTTATGTTTTAGTCCATAGAGTTACGAAGCGTTATAACACTCCATAGGTGGCAAATATTTGGTGCTGACGCATGGTCAATGGCTGACGCTGATTGACATAAAATAACGGAGAACACGCCACGTTTTTTACCGCCGAATAGGGCGGGACAAAGAGTCGAAATTAACGTGGTGCGTAACACCTTTGTCGATACCATCGACCGTGCTCATGTGCCCAATAGGCAGAGAGACCAGTTTCCCGGAGGTGCCTCCCACGACAAAGGCATACGGGCTGAGCAGCCCATCGGATGGTCCAACCGTACCGGTTGCGAGTTTTTCGGTATGTATCGGTTTGCCGGTTCGCGCATTCAACACATACAAAATTCCCTGGGCATTCACGGTATAGAGGGTCCCATGGTATACGTTGGGATTGCTAACATCTGCCCCTGTCCGGAAGATCCAGAGAATTCTTTCGGTACGCGCATCCAGCGCATATAAACGTTTGGTCAAGCGTGGTTCGACATAAATGATACGATGCCACACGGTGAGGGGGGGATCATAGATTCCCGGGTGCATCGGATCGGACTTGCGCATACTGGAAAACAGGGCCGGTATATGGATGGCGTGGCCGATTTTCCGTAGTGCCGCCACTACCCAGTTCTTCCAATATATTTCGCTGCTGATGATGCGCTCATGAATCCATGCGCGCGGCGATAGGTGATGGGTATAGATATTCTTTCGATGAATCAAACGCCCGGTCACAGCATTCAGACTCACCACCTCGAAGGTAAAGTCGCGCATCGGGGTGTGTTTCCAGAGATGTACCAGAATGTCCCACAGGTCATAGGAATCCTTACGCATGAACGCCGTAAACACGGTGTCCCTACGCACCACTGGGGATGCTTCTGCAAGATTGACGGTATGCGCAAAATTCCGCGACCAACGAATTTTGTGGGTCCGCCAGTCGATATCGTAAAAATCATTGCGGTGGGTGAAGAGATTATCCGTTCCGAAATAAAGATTCGAGCCAACTCTGGCAGGGGAAGACATCGCCGACCACCCACCGATGGGTATCTGCCAAAGCAACTTCCCCGTGCGGGCGTCCAGGGCGATGAAACGGCCGCCTCCGGTAGGGGTTAAAATTTCATGGTGGGCATAAGCAGGTGTCGCCATATCCTGACAGTGCGTGGCATATTCCCAGACCACCTTGCCGGTAGCCGCCTGGAGTGCCTCGATGGCGTGGGGAAATCGGGAACGACAAGAGTAGCCTGGGTTGACCGCAAACATGCGTTTGCCACCGAGCCCTACTATCACATCATGGCCCGCCACGATCGCTTGTGTCATGCTAATATTGCCCAAAGCGCTTCGCCATAAAATGGCGCCTGTCTGCGCATCGACGCGCAGCACCTGCCCCTCCTGGCGGTATCCCGTCTTCCCCGTCGTTACCAACAGAGTTTTTCCATCGACTGAGGGAGGAGCGATGATGTGCTGACCGATGAAGGTATCGAAGCTGCCGATCTTATCCGGGGTAAACGCTAAATGGCGCGCATTCCCCTCGAACTGAGACATGGTGGTAGCCGCGGATACTGTCACGCTCGCCATCCCCAAAAGAACCCACGCGGTAGCGAGCAGTGTGCGGCTATCGCCCAACACGTTGTTTATCCTCAGTAACTGGCCATAGTCTTTATGACGGTTTCCGTACGTTGAGCGAACGCCGGATCTGTTTGCGCCTTTTTCAACAGCATTTCATATTTCACTGGCGTGAGATGATTCTGAACCAATATCTGCTCTATTTTCGTTCCGTATTTCACGATCATCTGATGATGCTGTGCGGCGGTAATTTTTTTCGTCGATATCTCCTGATGCACTTTCTTGTCGATCGGACGAATGGCCACAATGACCGATGCAAAGTGGCGCAACTCCGTTGGACCAACATGAAGGCTCTGGGCCGGCTGCACCGGCATCATCGGCGCCGGAGCGCTCTGACCAGGTTGGGTAGCTGTGCTGGCAGGCTGCTGAGCAGAGCTCACGGGCGGTTCCATATCGGCTAAAGCCAAGGTGCTACCGAGACTAAAGACACCAAGTCCTAACAACAAATTGCGTGCAATGTGCTTCATACGATTACTCTCCTTAACAGGTCTTTCTAGATCATGGATATCGGGCAATGAACACGCACATAAACCTGCATGTGTTTCTAACCTAGCAATAATAATTTGGTGGTGTCAACCGTAATTGTATCATATGTATGTACTATTTTTCATACAATAATGTTGCTTATGGAAAACACCGCGCGCTCAAGAATGAAATGCAACGCCGATGGTCCAAAGGGGTCAGAGTTGAAGAATGGGAAGGAAATACCTGCAGTTGATCGCAGATGAGCGGAATCTGTTGCAGAGGGTATTGAATCAAGGGGTAGGTCTCAAAGCGATGGCAACGCTGGTTGTAGCTCAGACTTTAAACCGCCCATTCACCCGGAAAAAATGCCGGTTTTTTTTCAGAGATTTTATCTTGTTGGAGAAGCGGTTCGGGTTTCCTGCGGAGGGCTGAACTGGTTCTGCAGGGACGCGAAAAGGCTGCTGCCATTTCCGCCCATGTGGGGAATCCTGCCGGGGGAACTCCCTTGGGTAGATATCGATTGCCCACCCCGAAAAAAGGCCGACTGACCCACTTATTCCTCAGTAATCCTGCCCGATTGCACCGCATCCACAGGCCGGTGCCGAGCCTGCATGTCTAAAGTTCAGAACATCAAATAAAATGCTTATTTATAGTTTTCCGTGAAGCTGTCTGGGTTATATTTGCAAGGATTTTCTAACGTTGTTGTGTTTTATTTACGCGATCTGTGGGTGTGCACTATAGTTAACCGTAACTATTCACTAGGGGTACAGTTACCCGATGGTGGGCTGTGGGGTTTCCCACTGAAAGGATTGGACCAAGGCGTGCAGCAGGTCGATGCCCTGCTTGCGTAAGGTTTCCAGATAGGATCGGATCGTGCAGAAGGCGCCAGCCCCATCAGAAGTTCGGAAACAGGCGGAGATCTTCTGTTTGACCTTGGGCATTCGTAGCTCAACAAGTGGCAGCCCATACCCCGCAAAATCCGGCCCCAGACTGGCTAAGGCGCCCTGTACCTGATGCACCTGGGTGAAGTTGCCAACCCGCGTTTTGCCTGCTGAGGACCAGACATTTGCACCCCACTCCTGACCAGCGCCCGCTGTCACGGTGTTGACATAAGGGCGTAGCCATATCAAATGGCCTGGATGCAGGACCGTGTCTACCCGACGGGCCGGGGCGCGTCATAACGGGCGCGCGCCCAGCTCACATCGCGCAGGGTCAGTGTAACGTTTTTTACGCCTTCCAGCGCCACGGTAGCGGTTTTGGCACTCGCATCGACTACGACCCTCATTCCATGTTGGCCGGATTATGCGGAGGCAAGGAGTCAGGTCGTATCCGGCGGCGCGGGGGTTCGCGCGTTCCTGGATCGGCCACATGTGCAGTCCGTCTTGAAGCAGTCCGCCACCGTTTATGTTTGTCTGGAGAATGAGAAAACGGCTGAAACTCAAAGGCGTACTGATTCGGATCATGAAAAGCAGATCGATAAAATCTGTGCGTTGGGATGCGAAACGGTCATCGCGTGGACGCCCCTTTTGGCTCAAAGGACATTGCAGACGCATGGAAGGCGGGGTCCTTGCCAGATGCATATGATCCGTTGGCGCATGCACGGCAAGGAGGCGGAGGCGGATCGGCGCCGATGCCTACATCAGCGCCCACGTCAACATCAACGTTTGGGCCGGAGTAGCTGCCGTGGTTGTCTGGTTACAGCATAACCAACAAACATGGTTGTTTTTGTCTATACAATTCCGGTTCCAGTATAACCGGATTACCCCTGTGCCCTGCGGGGTACGACCTCCCACTGGGGGGTAAGGAACAGGCGGGGGAGGGGGGTGGCGTAACTCGTGATTAGGCACGAAAAGCTCAAAGTGTATATGTAGTAGTACGCAATAGGATATGGCTATATGCAAAAAGAGGTTGACCAGAGATTGTGAAGGGGTGACGGGAGAAATGCCTGTCGCGTGTAAGAACTGGTTAACCAGAGTCATTCTCAACATGTGTCGTTTTGTGCAAAACAGGGATGAACGAGCAGTCTGGCCACGGCAATCAGATTCTCTGGCTGGCTGCCTATCACCAATTCGACCTGCGACTACGAACGGCGGCTGGGCAGCGGAAACAGACATTCCACCCGTGCACAGGAACGAGTAATATCGGCAAGGAGCAGACCGTGACCTAGCAGCTGTCGGACTTCGATTTTGAAAAAAAATGCAACCTATTGATTGCTAATCATATTTGTAAATTTTAAGAAAATAGTCGATGCAATAGAATCAGTAAGTTACGCGAATAATCTGACAGGCCGCTAGCGGCGCCGATAGCAGCCTGTCAACCAGGTGCAAATAACCTGCTGCTGTTCACGACTGCCTGGTGTCCGTCAACTTATGTGGGCGAAGGCGTTTCAAGAAACAGCGTTGGGGGGTATATGTGCCGAATATCGGAGTACCAAGAACCCGGTTCAGATCTCAGGTCAAAACTCAATCGGATACTTGATCTGATTTTGATCGGCGGCAACCTAACGAGGAGGAATGCGCTTGCTAAAAATCGATCAGATGGCCATAAACCGGGTCGTGGTTCACACCATTCCGGCGCGAGATCTGAACAAGAATCTCGTGCCCCCGTCGGGGGGCACTGACGTATTGCATCTAAACAGTGCCGTTAGCGACGTCGTGGTTGCCCGAATCAGCAAGGCCTTGGGTCACAACTCACACGGTGTGCAAGCCGACTTCGAGGACACAAGAGATGATAGCGCATTCGGGCTTGCCTGCGTAATGATGGATTGCGCTGATCTGGACTTTAAAGCCCACGCTCAGGCTGCTGCTGAAAAGCTCACGCAGGTGCAACTTAGTAAGGCATTCAGTTCCGCCAAGTTGATTTCGATGAGCGGCACGGTCGGCGCAATTGGCCAACCATTCGCGGCCTTCATCAAGGCAGACCTCGAACAGGCTCTTTCCGAAACGACCAAGCAAGGGCAGTCGGTACTTGATGTGCTGAACGACCTATTCCTGACCGAAAGCCAGCGCCTCTACAAGATCGGCTTCTTCTTGCGAACGGCGGCTGGGACGGGAAAGAAGGGCGGCAAGTACGCTCCGGAGCATCATAGCGTTCATGTCTACGACCACCTCATGACCGGCACGGAGTCGAGGAGGGCGGCGTTCTATTTTTACAGCGAGTTCCTTGGTTCCAATGTCGCGGCGTCGGACCGCCGCCTCACGCAGGATTTTTTCGAGAAGACGTTGAAATTCTTCGACGAAAAAGGATTCAGTCAGGGCAAACGGATTGCCTTGGGCGAGGCGTTACGCACCGAGTTGCGCAGCAACACCCAGACCCTAAGCGTTTCCAATTTTGCACAGGTTCACATCCAAGGTGCGAAGGATCAAGCGGACTACGTTGCCTACATGCAAAATAGTGGATTTCCCGCGCACGCGATCACCAAGGATGTGGAATATGTGAATAATCGCCTGCGTCGGCGTCAGAAGGTGTATTTCGACTCGGACGTGGTGATCTCCACGCCCGCTGACGCAGTCAAGGCACTCCTGGAGTTCAAGGACAACGGCGATGGGACGACGACCGTGACCGTACGGGGGACCGTAGCAAGCAATGAATGAGAACGAATTTGGTGACTGGCTGGACGAATTGCGCCCTGCGCTGCAGGCGTGGGGAGGCTTTATCGTGGGTCGTATCACCGAACTCGTGAAACTGGAGCTGGGCGACGAAGCGTACAAGTCGTTCTTCAAGATTCCGCCCGACTATCGCTACAAGGAGAGAAAGTCTGCGCTCAAAAAGCTCAAGAAGAAGAAATACGCACAGCCGAAGGAGCAAATGACCGACCTCGTCGGATCTCGGTTCGTCGTCCTCTTGAAAACAGACATTGAAGTTGTAGAGAGAGCCATTGTCGGGCAGACGGCGTGGTCCCTCAGTCGTGACAGAAATCCAGTAGACGAGCAAGCCAAGGACCCCACATCGTTTGAATATCAGTCAGTCCATTACCTGTTGCGCAACAACAAGGAGTTCAGCCACAATGGCGTGACGATTCCAGAAGGACTGTCGTGCGAAGTGCAAATTCGCACCGTCCTGCAACATGCGTACGCGGAGCTGGGTCACGACCGAATTTACAAAGGCGAACACGTTCCCTTAACCGTGCAGCGGCTCGTTGCCCGGTGCATGGCTCTCATGGAAACGACCGACGAGATGTTCGTCCACGCTGTTCACGAACTCGATCAGGTGAATCGAGAGATCGAGCACTGGTGCACCTTCCTTGACGAGACGGTCAAACCCATCTTGGTTTCTATTACGCCGACATCAAGCGATCCTGAGGCCCGCGACATCTTGGACACGTACAAGGGCCTGCTCAAAGAGGCAAGCCTGGATGGCGTGAAGGCGGAGCTCACCCCATTCGTCACCAAGAAGATTCAGGAACGCGCAGCATCGGCTGGTGGTTTATTCGCAAAGCCAGTTGTTCTCGTGGTCTACTGGCTTGTAAAAGCGCACCCTTTCGACGTTAACCAAGTTTGGCCGGTGCCGGGATTGCGCAATGGCCTGGACCAAGTGAAGGCCGACCTCGGCGTAGCCTGAGCAGCGGTGCAAATACCACTGATAGGCAGCGATGGAGTGGGGCGCCCCGACCACCGGCGACCAGGGTTCGTGCGTATTCAGCCTAAATCAGCGTCTACTTTCGCAAACCACGAACATCTGCAACGGGTCGGGAGCAGTCGTCTGTAACAAAATGAACTGATGGGTGCTAGTAATAAAAACCTTCAGGGCCAACAAATGCCTCTGAGACCATCCAAGGAGAGCGTTGTCTAGTTTTTTATCTCTTATGTGGGTCGAGAGTTGCCGATACATATGGCGGAGCCGCGGTAAATAAAACAAATACCGACCAATAAAATAAAAGGAGTAACCAATAATTGTTCTTTGCGGCAAAGAAGTCTACCACAGATATTAATAATAACGAAAAATAAATAAATGAAAACGAAACCACGGCTGACAATTGATGCGAGGACAGAAAAAGGGTAATGCTTTTCCTGTATCTCTTCAAAAAGGAAAATCGCCGATATTTTATTATTTTCGGCATAATATACCACCATGAAAACAGTAAAAAGAACCACGCTACATAGCTAAGAGTTGAAATATCTATGCTTTCTTTTGTAAAGAGACCTTCTACATACCGAGTAATAAATCCTGGAATTTCTGTATCCGTGGTGAGGACCCAAAATAAGAACAAGAAAAACAATGCAATAGATGTTGCAAATGATGCGGAAAAGATTATTAAGGAAAGTTTTGATATCGGTTTTTTATTGTTTTTATCCACATATATAAGGATAAAAGTATAAAGGACGGAATTGTTATCGCTATTAAAATGTAGTCTATGATAACAATATAATGTTTCCCTATCACGATGCCGTGACTCCTGTTGTTGGGTGGCCTGCTTGGAGTGTACTCTAGGATGAAGCTTTTTAGCAATCAGTCGGCTTTATCCTTCAAATGGCCATCGCAATTTTAGATGACTAGAGATTCAAGTTGGTAGGATGGTTTAAGGAGGCCATGTTGATAAGAATATCGTACATACGGTAACACCAAGCTTGTCCTTGGAAGATTGGATGAAACCATGAAGGTTATAAAGGAAGCTATTGTTAGTCTGGCTGGCCGCCTGTGAAACTAGGGTAAAACGTCCTTTCATGGTAAGTGCTTAGCAGAAATTAGATAGAACAATTAATTTCTCCTGATGACTATCCTTATCGAGCCAATATGCATCCCAAGCGGACGTCTGCTTCCAGTCTGCTGCCGACCATCAGGGCTCAACGGCGACAGGGCAGCGTTTGCTGTCATTCAAAGCTTAGCAGGCAACAGCTACTCGCTATAGTGACGTTTTTATAATATAGAAAGACATACGCGTTGATGCACCTTTGCAGGGTAGGAAATGCCCCCGAAAGCGTCCAATTGCTCATGGTTCAGAAAATATTGTTTTATATTGCTCGTATCGCTTTCAGATATTGATATCATGGCGTACTATTAGAGAGTTGCTTAACAATAAATTGTTTTATAGAGACAAGCGAAGGCAACAGTATTATTGCAACGTAGGCGGCCATAAATAAATAACCAATTGGGGCTTCTGTTGGCATGTCAAACAAACTAATAATTGATTCTGCAGCGCTCCACGCCAATGCAACTCTAACCGTTATTTCAATAGACGAAAAAATAAATTTTTGATATATGTAGTCGGAAATAAAAAATCTATAAACCTGAGCAAATGACAACACTATCCCCAAAATAAATAGCGCTACAACCGCATACCCTATGTGGTAAATGTAAACATAAAGATCAAGATCAGATAAAAATTTACTTGGTTTTTTGGGGTCGTAATTTATTAAAGTCTCCCCCTTAATCAGCGCCGTCCACTGAACACTAGATTCACTATTTGAATACGGGTTGCTTATAATTGGAATTTTGTGTCCAGCATCCAAAAGGACAGTCACAGAAAAACTATCTTTTGGGTTAAGCAATGTTGGTGGTATTTCTGCTTCGTATTTATTTTTTACCACCGGTGTAATTGGTGGTCTGTTTTCTTCTGTATTAGCAGTAACATTAATAAGTTGTCGCCCACCAAGAGCGGTTATCTTAATAGGTTTGTAAAAATCTTTTGGTGTTATTATTCTAGGCGACAGATTTTGTATGGTGTATACCAAAAGTTGAACGTGAGAAGGGTTTAATTTTTTATCCATGAATTCTAATTTTAGATGCTTGCTTAATTCCGGGCTCAAATCGGCGGAAGGGAAAACAGATGTTGCCAGCAATGGTCGCACAACTAGGTCTCCTGTTAGCTGTGCATTGCTTGAGTAATATAATGGATAAATAGCGCCAATTGCTGTTATTATTGACGCAGCAAAAGTCCATAAATTTTGATTTGAAAAAATTCTATAAATAAGCGTTTTGGCCATTTTATCCATCGATGATTTATGTGGTTAGCTGTTGAGTTATGTTTCAATTTAGCATCCTCAGGTTCGGTTCACCAAACATGAGGTAAGTCATGATTTATTCAATACTGAAGCGCGACTTATTACTTTAGAAAATTTGTATATTTCTGTCTCGTATTGTCTCGTCCTTTGCGAACAGCCAGCGCGTAACAGATTGATTGCGCTCGTGTCGCACAGGTAGCCTGGCATGCCGACATCAGACCAATCGCAGAGACTGCCTAGCCCGGTATTCGTCGCCTGCTGCCACGCGGGCGGACTGGCACTATGTTCACCCATCTTACTCGCAGCCATGTTCGCGAAATTATAAGACAACCTCGACAGTCATGCATCCCCAAGGTCCTCGCTCCTAGAGCACCCATTGGCCCGGCATCCCCGCGATCCAGCGTCTGCTTCCAGTCTTGACCCGCCCTGCAGGCTGCCCCTGAGCACCACCCATCATCCTCGTCGAAGGGTAATCCAACTCAACGTCCGCTACCAGTCTGCTGCCGACCATTAGTACCCAACGACGGCATGCAGCAGGAGCAGGCGTTCGGAGGCAGCACTTCCGGTGTCCAGAAAACAGTAGGCTTGACGAACTCCTGCCCAAGTCCATGTCACTTAGAAATCATCAGCAGCCTCACGCGCGTGATCTATTAACTCCTCAGCGATAGCCTTGACCTGATGTGCTGATACTTTACGACTAGGTACAGGCCTCTGTGCTTCCTTCAGCGTCTCAACAGTTCCTGTTTCATCGCTGACAGCCTCCTGCATGTATCGCTGGTGATCGGTTGCTGCTTTAATCGCCTCAGCTCGCGCCATGTCACCGGCTGCAACTAATTCAGCCGCATTTTTGGCAATTTCCGGTGAGATTTTTTCGCGAAAATCTTCTTCTGCATCTCTTACTGCTTCATTGGAACCGTGCCCCATGTGTAACCCCCTGTGTGCTCGACCTGCGAAAATGCTTCATGATGTGAGTGCGGTCAGTAATACTGATGGCGTTGGGAGCGTTGGGAGCGTTGGGAGCGTTGGGAGCGTTGGGAGCGTTGGGAGACTTTTTGGTCACGTAGCGTGAGGGGCGGTAGTCACAGCCCATCATTTATTAGAGAAGCCAGATGCCTCAATCCAACGTCCGCTTGCAGTCTGGACCGGCCCTTCAACAGAAAATCTCTACAGGAAGCCTTTGACAGGGGTTGAAAAGCCCGTTGATGATCAGGAAGTGCAACTTCGCCATCATGTCACCCAATTCTCGACGACCAGTCCTGCACCGACATAGAGATCGAAATCGGCCGTGTTGTTGGTCACCAGCGTAACTCCCAGCGATAAAGCATGCGCGGCAATCATGCGGTCAAAGCTGCTCTTTCTGGCTGGGAACTGCCGGGAGAGCTTTCCGAAGAGGTCCGCTGCATCCACGTTAAAATCCTTGACGATCAGCCTGCTCAAGAGCGTGGCCATTTCGAACTGGTTGTTATGCACGTCCAGGCCACAGCACAATTCAGCCCAGGTGATCGAACTGATCCCAATTTCACCGGGCTTGCAGGCCGCGAACCGCCGGATGACTGATGCGGGCTGCTCCTTCATGAGGTAGATGCAAATATTGGTGTCCAGCAAGTAGCGCAGTATCACCAAGATCTTTCCGTCTCGACAAACTCTGGGCGCTCGCCGGTGTGCTGTGGGCGCAGCGCAGCGAACAGCGCCGGAAGCGATTCGAGCGAATCTTCTTCAGGCTCCACGATGAGCCTGTTTCCCTCTCGAATCACGACCAATTTGGTCTGCTTCGGGAATGCCATACTCACAGGGATGCGGACGGCAGGTGAATTACCTGCCATGAATTGGCTGGTATGAAAGACTTTGCGCATGACTGTCTCCAGAGGTAATAACGTGACGTTAGCACGCCGATGGGGCCGACGCAATGGCATGCCACGTTTTCTCAAAAACGGCCGGTTGCGAGACGATTGCTAGGCATGAGCCCGATTCCTGGCTGGGTTTCATGTTCTGACCTCCTGGCAGCCCGTCGGTGGTGTCTCACGAACGCAAACGCGAGTTTGCGGTGTCGTACTGAAGACGGCAGTAGGTCTCCCGGAGTCGGTTTGCAGGAGCAGACTTCAAACCGCTAAGTGCTGCTCAGGAGACGGCGGTCTGCCCCGCAGGGGGTGAACCTGCAATCACGCGCCAACAGTCCAGAGCGTCAGAAAGCAGCGTGCGCTCGGCATCATTGCGTTGGATGAAAACGCCACGGACCATTTCTGAATCAGTGATCTTTGACCACGATTCAGCATCGCGCTTAGTGCGGAAGGTTTTCGTCTGGGAGGGGAACTCGCGTTTACGGATGATGGCTTGCCAGCCGATCACGTTGTTGTCTTGATCTACTCTTGGGTTAATCGTTGCCATGCTGCCACCTCACGCTGCACCCGTATATCTGTAACTGAGTGCAGCATAATTGCAGCGTTTAATCAAGTTAACCGTGCATAATTTGCTAACTTGTTGTTTTATTTGGCGTCCCCATGGGGGTTCGAACCCCAGTTACCGCCGTGAAAGGGCGGTGTCCTAGGCCGCTAGACGATGGGGACCTGGACAGCGCTGAGAATCCTACACAGAACGGGCGCATGGGGCAAGTGTTGTTTTGCGGAGTCTGCCGATGTCCATGCGTAGCTCAGTGGGGCCTCTTCAGGTAGACTAAATCTCTCGCAACTCAAGAATCCAGGATGAAGGGACTTATGGACGAACAAGAAGCAGTTTTTATGATTGAGCGCATTTATGTGAAGGACATCTCTTTTGAGTCGCCCAATGCGCCGCTCAGTTTTGTGCAGACTGAGGCACCGACGGTGGACGTCGGCCTGAACACCACCAGCAATGCGGTGGAAGGTATGGATGGCCTTACCGAGGTGACGCTGACCGTGACAGTCAAGGCCAAGGCGGGCGAAAGCACCTACTTTGCGGTGGAGGTCCAGCAGTCTGGTCTGTTCCGTATGCAGAATATTCCGGAAGAGCACCTGCCCGCCCTGGTCGCCGTGCACTGCCCGACGATACTGTTCCCCTACGCGCGGGAAGTGGTGGCGGATATGGTGGGCCGCGGCGGCTTCCAGCCCCTGCACCTGCATCCGGTCAATTTCGAGGCCCTGTATCAGCAGGCACAGGTCCAGCAACAGAACTACACGACGCAATAAACCATGCGTTGGGCGGTGCTGGGAGCCGGTCACTGGGGGACAGCCCTGGCGGTTTATCTGCTCCGGCAGGGGCATGCCGTGCAGCTCTGGGGGCGGTGCGCCAATCGTCTGCCTTGCCAGACTAGTCGCGCGGATTTGTTTCCCATATTTCCGCAGTGCGCGCGCCCTGAAGGGCTGCGCTGTACTGTGGACCTCACCGCTGCGGTGCGAGACAGTGAGGGTATAGTGCTCGCCATACCCAGCCATGCCTTGCGCGGTCTGATGGCGAATCTGCGTTCCTGTCTGCCACCTGCTACGTTGCTGGTCCTCGCCAGTAAAGGGCTGGAGACGCGGACGGCTTTGCGCCTTGATCAGGTATTGCAGGAAACTGTGCCAGATGTGCCGCTGGTGGTGCTCTCTGGCCCGAGTTTTGCCCACGACTTGATCCTGGAAAAACCATTGGCGATGACGGCGGCGTCCACCGATCTGACCCACGCCCAGCGGGTGGCCGAGGCCTTTGGCAGTGCGCAGATGCGGGTCTACACCAGTGATGATGTGGCGGGTGTCTGTCTGGGTGGGGCGATCAAAAATGTACTGGCGATTGCTGCGGGTATTTCTGATGGATTGGGGAATGGCGACAGTGCGCGTGCCGCGCTCATCACCCGCGGGATGGCAGAATTGCATCGCCTGGGAACGGCGCTGGGGGGGCGAACCGAGACCTTCATGGGCTTGGCGGGTGCGGGTGACTTGATCCTCACCGCGAGCAGCGACTTGTCGCGGAACCGGCGGGTGGGAATAGGCCTGGGCCGTGGCTTGAGTCTGGAAGCAGTGCTGCGCGAGATTGGTGAAGAGGCCGAGGGGGTGTGTACGGCGCAAGCCTTGTTCCAGCTTGCACAGCGTCTGGGCGTGGATATGCCGATCACCGAGCAGGTATATCGCGTACTTTTTGACGGCACGGCGCCGCGCGCTGCGAGCGATGTGTTGATGCGCCGCGCCCTGCGTTCCGAATTGCACATGTCATCCGATGTCACGCTTTCCTCTGGTGAGCCGTGATGAGCCGACGCAGGATGGGACCGTGGGTTTGCAAGACTTGCAGAATGGGCCTGGGATCGTTACATTGCCGCCAGATGACAGGGTGTTTTGCACACCCGGACAAATAGAATAAGGAGTTTGGATGTCACCAGACAGGACCGCATGTTGACGGCGGCGCTGGAGCAGGCTTTGGCGTACCAGGCACAGAGTCTCCAGGCCGTTTCGCGGACTTTTGCCCTGACGATTCCCCAGTTGCCGGAAGCCTTGCGGAAAGCGGTCGGTAATGGCTACCTGTTGTGCCGAATCGCCGATACCATAGAAGACGATCCGGATTTGCCATGGGAAAAGAAGGTCTACTGGCAGGCGGAGTTCCTCGCGGTGGTGGAGGGTGCGGGCGATGCTGCCGCTTTTGCCGCTGCATTCGGTGCATGTCTGTCGGCAGCGATGCCCGAAGCTGAGCACGATCTGATTCGCCACACCCCTGAGGTCGTTGCCATCACCCACAGCCTGAGCCCCACGCAGCGGGCTGCATTGTCCCGCTGCGTGCGGATCATGGGCAGGGGGATGGCGGAATTTCAGCAACATGCTTCCCTGCAGGGACTTGCCAACATGGCGGCGATGGACCGCTACTGCTATGTAGTCGCGGGCGTTGTCGGCGAAATGCTCACCAGCCTCTTTGTGGAGTATGAGCCGCGACTGGCGCATCATGCTGCGGAGATGCAGCGGCTCGCGGTGTCTTTTGGGCAAGGTCTACAGATGACCAATATCCTCAAGGATATCTGGGATGACTGGCAGCGCGGCGTGAGTTGGATGCCACGCGCACTGTTCCAGCATCATGGTTGCGATATTGCCGCGGTGCAACCCGGCAGCCGTGATCCGGGTTTTGCAGCGGGTCTCAGTGAACTGCTGGGCAATGCCGCCGGGCATTTGCAGGATGCGCTGCGTTATACATTACTGATTCCGGCCGAGCAGACGGGGATGCGCGATTTTTGCCTCTGGGCTATTGCCATGGCGGTATTGACCCTGCGGCGGATTTCCGAAAATCCTGCTTTTGCTTCCGGGAGCGAAGTAAAAATCAGTCGGAGCATTGTGCATCGGGTGGTATTCCTGTCGCGCCTGCTGCATCGTTCCGACGCGCTCCTGCAACTGAGCTTTCGGGTGGGTGTCAAACCGCTGGCGCAGTCTCCTGCTGCAGGGCGACCATGAATCGTATCCTGCAACCCGTGCGCTACAGTTCGAGCATTTTTCGCGCGTCGCTGGATCGGGTGATAGCTGAGGCGCGCACCGCGCTCGGTAATCTGCAAGCGGAAGATGGTCACTGGTGCTTCGAGTTTGAAGCCGATTGCACTATCCCTGCCGAATATATTCTGATGCAGCACTACATGGACGAGCGCGATACGTCTCTGGAGGCCAAGATGGCCGTCTATCTGCGCAATAAACAGGCGGATCACGGCGGCTGGCCTCTCTATTACGGAGGCCGTTTTGACCTGAGCGCTTCGGTAAAGGCCTATTATGCACTGAAGCTGGCCGGGGATGCTCCGGAGCTACCACATATGCGGCGCGCCCGTGAGGCGATCCTGGCGCATGGTGGCGCGGAACACGCCAATGTGTTCACGCGCATTACCCTGGCACTCTTTGCCCAGGTGCCGTGGCGGGCCGTGCCTTTTATTCCGGTGGAAATCATGCTGTTGCCGCGCTGGTTTCCCTTTCAAATTTATAAAGTGGCGTCATGGTCGCGCACGGTGATGGTGCCGCTGTTTATTTTGTGCAGCCTCAAGGCGCGTGCCAAAAACCCCTTGCAGGTGCATATCCGCGAACTGTTCCGGCGGCCGCCGGAGCAGATTGCGGACTATTTCAGCCATGCCCGGCAGGGGATTGTGGCGCATCTCTTTCTGTCTCTGGACCGATTTTGGCGGTTGATGGAGGACTGGATACCCCGGAGTATCCGGCGCAGTGCCCTGAAGAAGGCGGAGGTGTGGTTTACAGCGCGGATTAACGGGGAAGATGGCCTGAATGGTATTTTCCCGGCCATGGTGAACGCCCACGAGGCTTTGGAGTTGCTCGGTTATTCGTCCGACCATATCTATCGCCAGCAAACGGGGGCAGCCCTGCGCAAATTGGTGGTGGAGCGGGCGACCGACGCCTACTGTCAACCCTGTGTGTCACCCGTCTGGGACACCTGTCTCGCGCTCCATGCGCTGCTGGAGCAGGATGGCGAGGTGTCTCCGGCGGTACAAAGCGGTATTCAATGGCTCAAGGACCGGCAAATTGGTACTGAACCCGGCGACTGGCAGGAGCAGCGGCCCAATTTGGCGGGCGGCGGTTGGGCCTTTCAGTATGCTAATCCTTATTATCCGGATCTGGATGACACGGCGGCGGTAGGTTGGGCACTGGCGCGGGCCGGGCGTGCAGAAGATCGTGAAAGTATCGAAAGGGCGGCAAACTGGCTGGCTGGTATGCAATCCAGAAACGGCGGATTCGGGGCTTATGACGTCGATAATACCCACTATTACCTCAACGAAATCCCTTTTGCCGATCACAAGGCCTTGCTGGACCCACCGACGGCCGATGTCACCGGGCGCGTGGTGGCTTTCCTGGCGCATTTGGCGCGGCCACGGGACCGGGATATTTTGCGGCGTGCCGTGGCTTACCTGTTGCGTGAACAGGAGTCATCCGGGGCTTGGCTGGGGCGCTGGGGGACCAATTACGTCTACGGGACCTGGTCCGTGCTCATGGCGCTGGCTGAGTTGGATGATTCTTCCCTGCAACCCGCTATGGAGCGCGCAGCATACTGGTTGCGCGCGGTACAGCAGAGCGACGGTGGTTGGGGTGAAAGCAATGACTCCTATGGCGACCCTGGTCTCGCCGGCATGGGCCAGACTTCTACCGCAGCGCAGACGGCCTGGGCATGTCTCGGTCTGATGGCGGCGGGAGACCGGGATAGTGTCGCTTTGCATCGCGGTATAGCCTGGTTACAGGCACACCAGGAAGGGGATGGGTGCTGGCAGGACCCCTTTTTTAACGCACCGGGATTCCCCAAGGTTTTTTACCTGATTTATCACGGTTATAGCCGATACTTCCCGCTCTGGGCGATGGCCCGTTACCGGAATCTGGGATGTCTTGCCCGCGCGTAGGGGTGGTGGTGGCTCTGGACGCGGAGGCGCGTGTTCTTCATGCGGGCGCACTGTCGCACGATGCAGTGATAGAAATAGGTGAGCGGCTATTGCTGTGTGTTTCTGGCATGGGGCCTGAGCGGGCGACGTCCGCGGTGTGTAAACTGATTGCTGCGGGTGTTGAAGGGGTGGTTTCCTGGGGCACCGCAGGCGCCCTGCAGCCGGCGCGGAAGCCTGGGGACTTGCTGTTGCCGGAAACCGTGTTCTGGTCAGGGCAGGCCTGGGCGGTGAATCTGACCTGGCGCACGTCCGTGGAGAAATCGCTGACTCTTCCCGTTCACGGTGGAGGTCTGCTCTCGGTAGATTCCCCTTGCAGCGCCGTGGCCACGAAATCCGCATTTCTGATGGACTACCCATCGGCACAAAGTGTGGATATGGAGAGTGGTGCCATTGCCGCGGCCGCCCATGCGGCAGACCAACCCTTTATCGTCATTCGCAGTGTTGTGGACCCAGCGGATCAGTCACTGCCGACGGTGGCTACGGGGAGTGTCGATGCTTATGGACGCCCGCAGGCGCTCAGGTTCATGCGCGGATTATTGCGTCATCCTGCTGAGTTGCCTGCTTTGATACGTTTGGGTGGGCAGATGCAGAAGGCACTGAACACTTTGCGCGCCGTTGTGCCAGGTATTCAGGCGGGAAGAGTCGCATGAAAGCGCTGCTGACTGGAGCATCGGGTTTCGTCGGCGGTGCGGTGTTACGTCGCCTGCTGGCCGAAGGTCTGGAAGTGCGGGTGTTGCACCGGGCGAGTGCTGATCCGAGCAACTGGGAAGGCCTGAACGTGGAGTTGGCTGTCGGCGATCTTACGGATGGTCCGGCTCTGGACTGCGCTGTAGCAGGCTGTCAGGCGGTCTTTCACGTCGCCGCGGATTATCGGCTCTGGGTGACCGAACCACGTGCCATGTACGCCGCCAATGTGGGCGGCAGCGAACGCCTGATACGCGCGGCACTCAATGCCGGAGTGAAGCGCATCGTCTATACCAGCAGCGTTGCCGTGCTCGGCCACTACGCCGATGGTCGGGAAGCGGATGAAGAAACTCCTTCGCGTTTGGAAGATATGATCGGTCACTATAAGCGCTCCAAATATCTTGCTGAAGAGGCACTGCGTGCCCTTTGCCAGGATGAAGGCGCGCCCATCGTCATCGTCAATCCCTCCACGCCCATAGGCCCGGCGGATCGCAAGCCGACCCCCACCGGGCGGATGGTGCGCGATGCTGCGGCGGGCCGCATGCCGGCTTATGTCGATACCGGCCTGAACGTGGTGCATGTGGATGATGTGGCCACGGGCCACTGGCAGGCCTTTACGGATGGCGAGGTGGGGGAACGCTACATTCTCGGTGGTGACAATCTCCCGCTGGCGGCGATCCTCACTCGTATTGCCGGTCTGACCGGGCATCGTTCGCCGTGGCTGCGTATCCCACGCCGCTTGCTTTATCCCCTAGCCTGGGGGGCAGAAGGCGTGGCGCGGCTGCGTGGCAGGGGGACACCGCTGGTGACGGTGGACGAACTGCGCATGGCCGCCCATAAAATGTATTTTTCGTCTGCCAAAGCGGAACGGGTCCTGCATTACACCCATCGTCCTGCGGAGGAGTCCTTGCGGGATGCGGTACAATGGTTTGCTGAGCATCACTACTTATAGCGTGTCTGTCGGTCTGCCGGACCCCGCTTGGGGGCGTTTATGTTCTGGTGGATAGGCGGCTTTGCGGCGTTGATCTCTCTGGTCGCCGTAATTTATGCGTTGCTGACGCTCTGGGCGGTCGGACGCTGGCATCCGGTGTTGCCGGAGCGTGATGCTGCTGCGACGGAAGATATCTTGTGCGACTGGCCCGCCGTCAGTGTGCTCAAACCCCTGCATGGTGATGAGGGGGATCTCTACAACGCTCTGCACAGTTTTTGCGCACAGGACTATCCGGCATTCGAAATTGTTTTTGGCGTGCAGCGCCCGACCGATCCGGCTATCGCAGTGGTGCAACGTCTGCAAGCCGAGTTTCCGGCCTTGTCACTATACTGGGTGTGTACAGAAGCGCGTGTCGGCAGTAATCCCAAGGTCAATAATCTGGTGGGCATCCTCGCCGACTGTCGTTATGATACTTTGGTGATCAGTGACGCGGACATTGCCGTCGGTCCCCGTTATCTGCGCCAGATTTGCGCGCCTCTGCAAAATAAGGATGTGGGCGTGGTCACCTGCCTCTACCGGGCCCGGCCAGCGGCTACCTTCTGGTCGCGGGTATTGGCCAGCCAGGTGAACAGCCTTTTTCTGCCTTCGGTGCTGGTGGCGGCGCGCCTGGGTCCAAATATCTTCTGTGGCGGGGCGACCATGGCCCTGCGGCGTGGGATGTTGGAGGCCTTTGGCGGCCTGCCCAGATTAGCGAATCAACTGGCGGATGATTACTGGCTCGGTGCCTACAGCCGCCAGTTGGGGCAACACACCCTGTTGGCGGATTACGTGGTCGACACCGAGGTTCAAGAGGCCGGTTTTCGGTCATTTTATCAGCATGCCTTGCGCTGGTCGCGCACCACGCGATCGGTACAGCCGTTGGGGCACGCGTTCTCCTTTTTGAGTTATCCGCTGCCACTGGTGCTTCTGCTGGCACCTTGGATGGGCTTGTGGGGCGGGCTGCCTCTGGGTGTGGTTCTCCTCTTGCGCCTCGTGTACCATAGGCAAATTATGCACAAGCTCAGTACGGGTGACTCCTTCGGAGTGGCCCTGTTGGGAGATTTCCTGGGTCTGTGGATTTGGTTTCACGCCCTTTTCGCGCGGCACGTCGCCTGGCGAGGGTCGCAATTTGCCATCGGCGCCGACGGGCGGATGGGTGGCCATGACGGAGCAAAACAATGACGATGAAAACCCTTTTCTTGCAAGCGCCTTCTTTTGAGGGATTCGACGGTGGTGCCGGCTCGCGCTATCAGGCCAAGCGGGAAATTCGCTCTTTCTGGTTCCCCACCTGGCTGGCCCAGCCCGCCGCCATGATCCCCGGCAGTCGTTTGCTGGACGCCCCTCCAGGGGATGTCAGTGTTGAAGAAACCCTGCAGGTGGCGGCCGCGTATGATCTCTGCATTATCCACACCAGCACGCCGTCTTTCCCTTCGGATGTGCGCATGGCCGAGTTGCTCAAGGAGCACTACCCTGGGATGCTGATTGGCATGGTCGGCGCCAAGGTGGCCGTAGAGCCGGAAGAATCCCTGCAAGCCTCCACCGCGGTCGATTTTGTCGCCCGCGAAGAGTTTGACTACACTCTCAAGGAAGTGGCGGAAGGGCGGCCCCTCAGTGAAGTGGACGGCATCACCTATCGCTCCGGCAATGGTCAGATCGTCCATAATTCCGATCGTGCCATGATTGAAGACATGGATGCTTTGCCCTTCGTCTCCGAAGTGTACAAGCGCGACCTGCACATTGAAGACTATTTCATTGGCTATCTGAAGCACCCCTATATTTCTTTTTATACCGGGCGCGGTTGCCGTTCGCAGTGCACCTTCTGCCTTTGGCCGCAGACTGTCGGCGGGCATCGCTATCGCACCCGCAGCGCCGCCAGCGTCATTGACGAGGTGTGCTATATTCAAAAGAACTTTCCGCAGGTCAAGGAAATCTTCTTCGACGACGACACTTTTACCGATGATCGTCCCCGTGCCGAAGAGATTGCCCGCGGTCTCGGCAAGCTCGGCGTGACCTGGTCCTGCAATGCCAAGGCCAATGTGCCCTATGAAACCCTCAAGGTACTGCATGAGAATGGCCTGCGCCTGTTGCTGGTGGGCTATGAGTCTGGCGACCAGCAGATCCTCAACAACATCAAGAAGGGCCTCAAGGTCGAGGCGGCGCGTAAATTTACCGCCGACTGCCACAAATTGGGGATTGTGATTCACGGCACCTTCATCCTCGGTTTGCCAGGCGAGACCAAGGAGACCATTCAAAAGACCATCGATTTCGCCAAGGAAATCAATCCGCATACTATTCAAGTATCGCTGGCGGCGCCCTATCCGGGCACTTTCCTGTATAATCAGGCGAAGCAGGAAGGTTGGTTGACGGATGAAGACGAAGCCCATCTGGTCAACGACCGTGGCGTACAGATCAGTCCCATGAGTTACCCGCATCTCAACCACACGGAAATCTTCGACTCCGTAGAGGTGATGTACAAGCGCTTCTACTTCCGTGCTGGCAAGATTGCCGAAATCACGGGGGAGATGCTCAAGAGCACGCAAATGATGAAACGTCGTCTGCGCGAGGGTGTTGAATTCGTCCGCTTCCTCCGACAGCGCCACGGCTGAAGTGGGGCAGGTCGGCGGTCGGCGGGTCATCTTCAACGCCGACGACTTTGGCTTGGATGTGGCGGTGAATGAGGCGGTGGAGTCAGCGCATCGTGATGGTGTGCTGACTACCGCCAGTCTCATGGTGGCTGCACCAGCGGCTGAGGATGCTGTCGCCCGTGCCAGAGAACTGCCACGCCTGGGCGTAGGCCTGCATCTCACCCTGGTAGATGGCGCACCGCTGCTCCCCGTAGAGCAGGTACCTGATTTAGTCGATAAGCAGGGGCGTTTTGCCGCTGATCTCTGGCTACGTGGGGTGCGCTATTTCTTTTTGCCCCAGGTTAGAAAACAACTGGCGGCCGAAATCCGTGCCCAGTTTGCGGCTTTTGCGGCGACCGGTTTAGAACTGGATCATGCCAATGCCCACAAACACCTGCATTTGCACCCCACAGTACTCACGCTGATGCTGGATATCGGGGAGGAGTTTGGTTTGCGGGCGGTGCGTTTGCCTTGGGAACCTCTGGGGGCGGCGCGTTGTGGCGGTGCCCAGGGTTTGGCGCCGGCACTCTGGTCTTTCTTTCTACGCCCCTGGCTGGCGCGCATGCGTCGCCAACTGGACCGTCGCCGAATCAGTCACAATGATCTGCTCTATGGTCTGGATGCCACCGGCCATATGGACGAAGCGCGACTGCTTCGGATGCTCGGCTGTCTGCGAGCGACGGAGGTTACGGAAATATATTTCCATCCGGCAACGGCGCAGACTGTAGCATTACACGCCCTTATGCCAGAGTATGAGCAGCACGCCGAGTGGGTGGCCCTGATGAGCCCCAGCGTAAAAAATTATTTGCGCGATCAAGACATCGCGAAGGGTACCTTTAGTGATTTTGCCATCCGTTGATCGTTTTTTGCAGCGCACCGGGGTATTTGTCTCCCAGAGTTTAGTGGCTTTGGTGGACCTCTCGGTGCGGCGTGCTGCCTGGATGCTGGCGGCCATTGCGCTGGCTACGCTTCTCGCTCTGGTCTATTCGGTTGGTCATTTTTCTGTAGATACCGATACCAGCCACGCCTTGTCGCGTGATTTGCCTTTTCAGCAGCGCGAAGTGGCTTATCAGAAGGCGTTCCCTCAGGATAAAAACACGATTGTGGTCGTCCTGCAGGGCGATAACCGGACTCTTACGGATACGACGGTGGATCGTCTGAGTGCCTGGCTGCGTGCCCGGCCACAGTCTTTCCATGATGTGTATGTGCCTGGCGGCGGCGTTTTTTTTCAGCGTAACGGTCTCCTGTACCTCTCCCCCAAAGAATTGCAGGCTTTCGCTAACCGCATTACGGATGCCCAGCCCCTCATCGCCAGACTCTCTGCTGAGCCCAGCCTGGATGGCCTCAGTGGTTTGTTAAGTATGGCGATCGATCAACGCTTGACGAATGGCGTGCATCTGCCTGGATTAACGGCTATTTTTTCCGCCATGAATAAGGCGGTCGTCGCGCAGATGCGGGGTAAGTCCTATGAAATCCCCTGGGGTGAACTCATGGGGGGGGATCTGGCCCAAATGGGCCCAGCGCAACGCTTCGTTATTATTCAGCCGGCACTAAATTATAAGTCTCTGGAGCCTGCCGCTGCGGCTATACATACCTTGCGTGCTGGCCTCGCTGCGCTCCACCTGAACGCTGCCCACGGGGTCGATGTTGGGGTGACCGGTAGCGCGGTACTGGATGCGGAACAATTGAAAACGGTGAGTCAGGGGGCTACGGTTTCTTTGGCGCTGACCATCAGTCTTGAAATTATTTTGCTGATCATCGCATTGCGCTCATTGCGTCTGGTTTCCGGTGTGCTGATTGGGTTGATCGCGGGCATGATTTTAACCACGGCCTGGGCGCTACTTTTTATCGGTCCCTTCAATTTGATTTCAGTGGCCTTTGCTATTCTCTTCATTGGGCTGGGCGTTGATTTTGGCATTCAGTTCTGCCTACGCTACCGGGAAGAGGTTTTTAACGGCGCAGCCCACCGACAGGCCATGCAGCGGGTGACACAAGGTATGGGCGGCGCCTTAAGTCTTGCCGCCGTTGCGGCTGCTTTCAGTTTTTATGCCTTTGTGCCAACCAGCTATGCGGGTATCGTCGATCTCGGACTGATATCCGGCACCAGTATGCTCGTTGCTCTCCTCATGACACTCACCTTCCTGCCCGCTTTTTTGACCCTATGGCCTATGGTGATCACGGGTACAAGACTGACCTACTACCCGCATCTGCGCCAAATCCCTACCCTCGTGCGTCACCCCATCCACCGTTATGCCTACTATGTACTGGGCGGTGTGACCCTGCTGGCGATGGTATCCGTGCCGCTGGCGTTGCGTACTTCCTTTGATTTTAATCCGCTGCATATGATCGACAGCCATGCCGAGGGGGTACGTGTTTTTGAGAGGCTCCTCGCTGATCCGCAGACGGCGCCGTACCGCATCGAAGTTCTCACCTCGGATATTCCCGCGGCGCAGGCCGTTGCCACCCGGGTGGAACGGTTACCTACGGTGGCGCAGGCCCTGACGATCTCCAGCTATATCCCGGAGCGGCAGTCCGAGAAGTTGGCCATTTTGCAGAATCTGCAGATTTTGGTGCCACCCTTTTCGCTGTTGATGCCCGCCAGTTTGCAGCCGCCGCCCCCAGATACCGCCAAAAATCTTGCGGATCTCGTAACCCGGTTGCGATATCTCGCGCAAAAAGATGGCGAGGGAACACCGGACGGACAGGTGGCTGCGGTGCTGGCTGATCATCTGGCGCAATTTTTAGCAAAGGATGGTGCTGACGGTAAAGCAATCGCGGATCTGCAAACGCGGGTGATGGGGACCTTGCCCAGTGAGTTGCAACGACTTGGCATGGCCCTGTCCGCGGCACCGGTAACCTTGCAGACCCTACCGAAATCCCTGCGGGATCGTTATGTGGCGGCCTCAGGCCAGGCACGCGTGGAGATTTTCCCTAAAGCCAATCTGAGCAGTAATCAGGCGATGACGACCTTTGTGCAAAGTGTGCTGAAAGTGGAACCGAATGCCGTAGGTACATCGGTGATGCTGGTTCAGGGTGGGGAAGCGGTGCTTGGGGCTTTTCAGGAGGCTACTTATATTGCGCTGATCGCTATCAGCCTGCTGCTCCTCCTGGCTTTGCGCAGCTACCGGGACGTTTTGCTGGTCATGATCCCGCTGCTGCTGGCGGCATTGTTTACGGTAGCTGCCATGCGTTTGTTTGGGTTGAGCTTCAATCTGGGCAACATCATCGTTCTGCCGCTGCTCATCGGCCTCGGCGTGGCCTTTGCCATTTACATTGTGGTGCGCTGGCGCAACGGGGTGGATGTGGCGCATTTGCTCGGCACATCCACGCCCATGGCGGTCCTTTTTAGTGGGCTTACGACCCTCAGCGCCTTTGGTAGTATGGCGGTTTCCCGTGATCCCGGTATGGCCAGTCTCGGCGAGGCACTGAGCCTCGCGCTGGCCATTGTGTTGCTGTGCATTCTGATTGTACTTCCGGCTCTGCTGCTGCTCTTCACCCAGTCACCCCGCGAAGACGGTATCGCGCAGGATGAAGGCCGCTAATTTGTTAAAACAGAAAGGTAATCTCCTGTTTCTGGCGGCTGGTCTGCTCGGCCTGGGCTTGTCTGTCTTCCTGATCGTGCAGGCCGGCGTTTCCGGCATTGTGAAATTGTTGGCGGTAGCCGGCTGGGGCCTGCTTTGGCTTCTCCCCTTTCACCTGCTGCCGCAGGCTCTGGATGTGCTGAGCTGGAAGTGGCTGCTGCGCGGTGAAGCGCGCGCGCGCTACTGGTTTTTACTATGGGTCGCGCTGGTCCGCGAGGCGGTCAACGGTCTCCTGCCTGTGGCACGGGTGGGCGGTGAGATGCTTGGTGTACGTCTATTGACTCGCTATGGCGTGCCCGGTTATATCGCCGGGGCTAGTGTCATGGTCGAAGTCACTTTGACCTTGTTGAGCCAGTTTGCTTTCACGCTCGCGGGACTCCTGGTGCTCAGTTACGAGGTAAGTGATCGTCATCTGCAACTGGAGGTGGTGTTTCTTTTGGCGCTGGTGTTGCCGCTGTTGGTGGTCTTTGTCTGGATGCAGCGGCACTGGGGTTTGTTCACTATTCTTCAGATGCTGATGAAAAAGCTCCTGGGTGGCAAGGACCTGCTCGCGCTCATAGGCGATCCGCAATATCTGGATGCCGAAATTCGCAGGCTCTATGCCCGCCGCTGGGGCCTGCTTCCGGCCAATTTCTGGCAACTGGCGAGTCTGTTGGCAGGCACCGCGGAGGTCTGGTTTACCTTCTGGCTGCTTGGGCATCCTATTCCCTCCTGGGCGGCGCTGCTCATGGAAAGCCTGGGACAAGCCCTGCGCAGCATGGCCTTTCTGGTGCCCGGGGGGCTGGGGGTACAAGAGGGCGGCTTTATCCTTTTCGGCAGCGCTATCGGCGTGGGTCCCGACCTGGCGTTGGCTTTTTCGCTGGCACGGCGTTTCCGTGAAATCGTGCTGGGCATCCCGGTACTCTTGTCGTGGCAGGTATTAGAGGGCCATCATGTACACCTTCAGTGGCGGCACAGACATGCGAATGAGGAGAGCATTTCATGATCGCCATGTCTTTGGATATAGGTTCCGATTTCCACCTTCGTTCTAAAGGTAGGTGATCTTGTCCCACATACGCTTTGGTATGTTATACTGGCCACAAGGTGTTGTTCATTACTTACATGCTGCGTTGCAGCGAGGCGAGGGTATTTTATCATGGGCGTTCCTTTAATTCAGAGCTATCGGGTAGGACGCTACATCCTTACGCAGAAATTGCGGGGGCGTAAGCGTTATCCCCTGGTGCTGATGCTGGAGCCATTGTTCCGCTGCAACCTCGCTTGCGCGGGCTGCGGCAAAATTGATTACCCCGATGAAACGCTCGACAAACGCCTCTCTGTCGAGGAATGCATTGGCGCCGCCGAGGAATGTGGCGCGCCTATTATTTCCATCGCCGGTGGCGAGCCGCTGATTCACAAGGATATGCCCGCTGTCGTAGGGGGGCTCGTCGCGCGCAAGCGCTTTGTTTATCTTTGTACCAACGCACTGCTCCTCAAAAAACGTATGGACGACTATCAGCCATCCCCGTACCTGACCTTCTCGGTGCATCTGGATGGCAACGAACATCGTCATGATGATTCGGTGTGTCAGCCCGGCACCTACCAGCGGGCGGCAGCGGCGATCCGCGAAGCGGTGGAAAAAGGCTTCCGGGTCACGGTCAACTGCACCCTCTTCCAGGGCGAAGGTGCTGAAGAAGTAGCGAGCTTCCTGGATGATTGCAAGGCCTTGGGTGTCGAGGGCGTGACCATCTCGCCGGGGTTCAATTACGAGCGGGCACCGCAGCAGGAGGTGTTTATCCAGCGACGTGCCTCACGCCAGCTTTTTCGCGATATCTTCCGTATTGGCAAGGAGCGCAAGGCAAACTGGACGTTCAATCAATCCAGCCTGTTTTTAGATTTTCTGGCAGGTAATCAGAATTATCAGTGCACCCCTTGGGGCAACCCCACACGCAACATTTTTGGTTGGCAGAAGCCGTGTTATCTGCTGGTCAGCGAGGGTTATGCGCAGAGCTTCAATGAGTTGATGGAGACGACGCCCTGGGATAAATACGGCGTGGGGGTGAATGGGAAATGTGACCAATGTCAGGTGCACTCTGGTTTTGAACCGACGGCCGTCAATGATACCTTCACCCATCCGCTGCGAGCCTTGAAAGTAGCGTTGCGCGGTCCGCGTACGGAGGGGCCGATGGCGCCAGACATGCCGGTGTCACCGCCTCCTCAGAGTCCCAGTCACCCGGTCTTTCCATTGCGCGTCGAACGTTGAGTTAATTCCGATTCGGGATGGATCTGGAGGAATTATGCTGAAAAAATCCGTAATAACGCTGTTGGCCTGTGCAGTGACGGGTATCACCCCAGCGCTCTCTGCAGCAGCGCTGGCTGCGCCAACGGCATCCACATCTACAACGTCAACGGCCAAGACGATTGTTGCGAATACGCCGGAAGCAACCATCACTGCGTTGGACGCTGTTCTCATCAAATCCATGCAGGGTGGAAGCCGATTGGGTTACAGTGGTCGTTACCGCATTGTCGCTCCAGTGGTGCAGAGCGCTTTTGATTATCCGCAAATCGCCAGCCTGACGCTGGGGGCCTATTGGGAAAAACTCAGTCCAGAACAGCAAAAAGAGTTTGTTGAAGTGCTTGCTGATTTCACTGCAGCCACTTATGCCGCGCGTTTCGACAGCTACAACGGGGAGCGTTTTGCTATCATGAGGAGCGAAACCTTGCATCCCGGTACGGAGGGGGTGTTCAGTACCTTTACAGAGCATAATGGCAAGGTGCATCGCTTTGATTATATTCTGCAGAAGCAAGGGGATCAGTGGCGCATCGTGAATGTCTTCGCCGACGGGATCAGCGATCTTGCCCTGAAGCGTGCGGAATATACCGAAACCATGCAGAAAAAGGGTTTTGCCGCGCTGGTTGCGCATCTGAAAGCACAAATCGCCGGGTACGCCAAAGGCTCCCAATGACGCGATCAGGTGTGTATTTATCAGGAGTGATGCTGGCCCTTGGAATGTTGACCTTGTCGGGATGTGCCACGGTAAATGGGCCTCAGAGCGCTGCGGAATCGCCCGCAGACCCGCTGGCGGCCATCAACAGGCCGATGTTTCACCTGAACATGGGTCTTTATGATTATGTGCTGGAGCCGCTAGCCACCGGATATAAAACAGTGACCCCGGATTTCGTTCGCGAGGGGGTCAGCAATGTATTCGCCAATGTGGATATGCCCTATATTTTTATCAATGATTTTCTGCAGGGGCGTGGTCAACAGGGGATGGAAGATCTGAGCCGATTCCTCGTCAATTCCGTGTTTGGTCTGGGCGGACTGTTCAATGTGGCGAACCGTCTGGATCTGCCCAACCACGAGAACAGCTTGGGGGTAACGCTGGGTGTCTGGGGGGTTCCGCAGGGACCCTATCTGGTGCTGCCGTTTTATGGGCCCAGCTCACTACGCAGTTTGCCCGGTCTGGCGATGACGATTTTTACCGGGCCGGCATATTATCTGACCAGTACCCCGGCTCAGTGGGCCTTGACGGGTATGGGAGTCATCAACAAGGGCTATGTCGAAGGGCCCAACATCCGGATGGTCCAGGATGCCGTTAATCCTTACGTGTTTATGCGTAATGCCTGGGAACAGCATGAGCAGTATCTGATTTCTGGAGGGGCTGTCAGTAAAAACCAGTTGCTGGAGGGCCTGCAACTGCCGCCACCGGTGGCCAGCACACCAGATCAAGCCACCCAGAGTCACGAGAGCAAAAAAGGAAATCCATAATCATGGCCTTCGATCACGATACCGTGCGGCGCACGGCACATCTGGCCCGTATTGCGCTGCCGCAGACAGAAATACCCGCAGTGGCGGATCAGTTAGAGCGTATCATGGCTCTGGTGGAAGAACTGCGTGCGATTGACACGAAGGGTGTCCCGACCATGGCTCATCCTCTGGATCTGGATCAGCCCTTGCGTCCAGACACTGTTGGTAATCATGATCAGCGTGAGCTGCTTATGGCCAGTGCTCCGGTGGCTGAACATGGGCTTTTTCTCGTCCCCAAAGTTATCGAGTAGGAGCTGCACTTGGAACTCCACGAATTCTCCCTGCGGGAACTCCGCCAGGGCCTGCAAGAGCGGGATTTTTCTTCCGTAGAATTGACCACGACGTTGCTAAAGCGGATCTCCGCCCTCAATCCGGCGCTGAATGCTTTTGTCTCGGTTACCGAGAGTAAAGCCCTCGCCGCCGCTGCGGCGGCGGATGCAAGACGTGCGGCTGGTGAGGATGGTCCCTTACTCGGCATTCCCATCGCCCATAAGGATATCTTCTGCACGGCGGGAGTACGCACCACGTGTGGTTCAAAAATGCTGGAGCATTTTGTCGCGCCCTACAACGCCACAGTGGTCGAGCGGCTGGCGGTAGAGGGCATGGTCGTGCTAGGTAAGCTGAATATGGATGAATTCGCCATGGGTTCTTCCAACGAGACCAGTTATTTTGGCCCGGTGCGCAATCCCTGGCATACTGGCATGGTGCCTGGTGGATCTTCTGGGGGCTCTGCTGCTGCGGTGGCGGCGGGTTTGATCCCCGCGGCGACGGGTACGGATACCGGGGGTTCTATCCGCCAGCCAGCCGCCCTCTGTGGCATCACGGGTATCAAGCCGACGTATGGCCGGGTCTCCCGTTACGGCATGATCGCCTTTGCCTCCAGCCTGGATCAGGGCGGTCCCATGGCGCGTAACGCCGAGGACTGTGCGCTGATGCTGAACGCGATGGCCGCGCATGACCCGCGTGATTCCACTAGTCACCCAGCCGCCGCCAGCGATTTTTTACGCGGCCTGGACCGTCCCTTGCAGGGTTTGCGGGTGGGGGTTCCGGAGGAGTTTTTCGGCGCCGGTCTCGACCCCGAGGTGGCAGCTGCCGTGCAGGCGGGTATTGCGGAGCTCGCCCGGCAGGGCGCCACGGTGCAGTCGATTCGTCTGCCCAACAATCCCCATGCGGTGAGCACGTACTATGTCCTGGCGCCAGCGGAGGCCTCCAGTAATCTGGCCCGTTTTGATGGCGTGCGCTACACCCACCGGGCGGCGAACCCGGCCGATTTGACTGATTTGTACCAGCAGAGCCGGTATGAGGGTTTTGGTGCGGAGGTGCGGCGACGGATTCTGGTGGGTACCTACGTGCTCTCTGCGGGTTACTATGAAGCCTATTATCGCAAGGCCCAGCAGGTGCGCAGCCTGATTCGCGAGGACTTCCGGCGGGCGTTTGCGGAAGTGGACGTGATCGTCGGGCCGACCACCCCGACCCCGGCCTTTCCGCTGGGGGCCAAAAACGCGGATCCGGTGGCCATGTATCTGGCGGATATCTATACCATCGCGGTGAATCTGGCGGGCATTCCCGCGCTCAGCGTTCCCTGTGGCTTCACTGCGGCCGGGTTACCTGTCGGTATGCAGTTGATGGGGGATTACTTCGCCGACGATCTATTGCTCAATGTGGCCCATCGCTATCAGCAGGAAACCCAATGGCATCGCGCGCGTCCGTCCTTGCAGGCGGGGGAGGCTTGAGTATGGACTGGGAAGTTGTCATTGGCCTGGAAGTCCATGCCCAGCTCAATACCGCCACCAAAATATTTTGCGGCTGTCCGACCGCTTTCGGGGCGGAGCCTAATAGTCACACCTGCCCGGTCTGTCTGGCTATGCCCGGCGCTCTGCCGGTCCTCAATGTGGCAGCAGTAGATAAGGCTATCGCCTTAGGGCTGGCGATTGGCGCGGAGCTGAACCGGCACAGTATTTTTGCCCGCAAGAACTACTTTTACCCCGATCTGCCGAAGGGCTATCAGATCAGCCAATACGAGTTGCCCGTCGTCGGCAAGGGGACGCTGACGGTGCAACTGGCTGACGGTGTGGAAAAGGGTGTGGGTGTCACCCGTGCTCACCTTGAAGAATACGCCGGTAAATCGCTGCACGAGGCCTTTATCGGTCAGTCTGGCATCGACCTGAATCGCGCGGGTACGCCGCTGTTGGAAATTGTGTCGGAGCCGGATATGCGGTCGCCGGCTGAGGCGGTGGCGTACCTCAAGAAACTGCATGCCCTGGTGCGTTATCTGGATATTTGTGATGGCAACATGCAGGAAGGCTCCTTCCGATGTGACGCCAACGTTTCCCTGCGGCGGCCGGGCGCAGCATACGGGACCCGGGCAGAGATTAAAAATCTCAACTCCTTCCGTTTTCTGGAAAAGGCGATTGAATACGAGATCGTTCGCCAGCGCGATATTCTGGAGAGTGGTGGTCAGGTTGTGCAGGAAACACGTCTCTATGATGCCAATCGCGACGAAACCCGCTCCATGCGCAGCAAGGAGGAGGCCAACGACTACCGCTATTTTCCTGACCCCGACCTGCTCCCGTTGGTGCTGGACGAGTCGCGTATTGAGCGGATACGGGACATCCTTCCTGAGCTGCCCGATGCCAAGCGTACCCGTTTTATGAATCAGTACGCCCTGACAGCCTATGACGCTGGGGTGCTCACCGCAGGCCGGGTCTTGGCAGATTACTACGAGCAGGTGGCCGCCGGTGTGGATGGTAAGCTGGCGGCGAACTGGGTCATGGGCGATCTGCTCGGCGCCCTCAACAAGGCGGGTATTGAGATGGAGGACTGCCCGGTTTCTGCAGAAAAACTACGCCTGCTGGTTCAGCGTATTGCAGATCGGACGATCTCTGGCAAGATCGCCAAAGAAGTCTTTGAAGAGATTTTTTATCGCGGTGGCGAGGTGGATGCCATCATTGATGGTCGGGGTTTGCGGCAGATTACCGATGTGGCGGCTATTGCCGCAATGGTGGATGCCATTGTCACGGCCAATCCGCAACAGGCGGCCGACTTCCGCGCGGGGAAGGATAAACTGCTGGGCTTCTTCGTGGGTCAGGTGATGAAAGCTAGTCAGGGGAAGGCCAATCCTGATCAGGTAAACGCCATTTTGCTGGAGCGCTTGCGGAAGAGTTAGTAGGTGGGGAGCCTGGATCGGGCAAAGGGGGCATCCCAGTGGTTCCGGGGTGCCCCCTTTGTTGTTCGTTACGGAGATAGCCGATCAGGAGGCTGGAACCGTTGCGGGCACGTCCTTGATGAGTTTCAGGAAAGCAGCAAATGGACCCATGTTTTCCATGGCTTCTATTTTTGGACCCTTGAACTTCAAGTCACCCCACATCATGGCCATCATGGGCGAACCCATATGGTGCCAGTTATGGGTAGTAGCCCACATCTTGTAGTCGTAACTGTAGTTAAGTTTGGTGACTTTGATGGGGCCGCCGTAGATGCACTCGGCTTTGCCTCCCTTCAGAGCGATTTCGAGCTGTACAGGCGGAGTGGTTTTCATGTCGGAGTCGGAGAGTTCCATCACTTTGTAGCCTTTGCCACCATTGTTTTTGGCCCAGGAACCGGCCAGCTTTTTGGTCAATGTCGAGCTGTTGTTCCATGCTGTGCAGAGACTTTGCGCCCAGGCAGAGGACATGAAATCCGGAGCAGCGGCGGGAGCCTGGGCAGTGCTAATTGCTGCTGCAGTCGGGGCGTCCGCCGCCACAGCTATCGTCGACCCCGCTAAACCAAGCCCCAAGATGGCAGCTATTGTCATTTTTTTGAACATCGACTTCTCCTCCATATTGCTATCGCCGCGCTCCAGATGAGCGTAGGGGTAGTATAGCCTCTGGGGGCTGTTGTCAGCACCAAGGTATTTTTAATTGCTCGATAAATAAGAAGAAAATCATTATATAACATTTTAGAGAGGAGCGGTGTTGCGTCCATTCCCATCGGGCAGCACTTTCGTTAGACTAGCGGACCACGGAGGTGTGGCAGAGCGGTTGATTGCACCGGTCTTGTCCCCAAATCGAGCCCCTGCCGGGAAACGGGCAGGGTGGCAGGAATCAAATTCGGCGAATCCCCTGGTTTATCCGAGGTAACGCCGAGCCAAGCCGGAAAGGTTCCGGAAGGTGTAGAGATCAGACGGTTCCCACCTACAGCCTCACGGCCAGGGTGAAGGCATGATCCAGACTCCAAAAGGGCCCTTGTGGCCCTGTGGCGAAAGCCATAGCGGGTAAGGAAAACCGGCAGGGGTTAACGCCCCTCGTGAGTTCGAATCTCACCGCCTCCGCCACATAAAAGCAGTAAGATAATGATATTTAATTGCTTTATTTTTATATAATAGACAATGTCTGCCCTATTGTCTGCCCCGCTGATTTTGTGATGTGCGGAACGCTGGACCGGATTCTGGATCCGGATGTGAAGGCTATCCGTGAAACCAGAGGGCGTTGTCAGTCGCAGTTCGCCGCGATGATCGGGGTCAAGCTCAATATCTTGCAGAATTGGGAGCGGAAGCGGGTACGCCCTGCAGGGCCAGTCGGGGCGCTTATACAGATCGTGGCAACGGATTCTCATGCGGTGATTCGTGCCCTCTACATGGCCACGCAGCATGAAATTGGCTGCCCTCACCGAAATGTCCTATCTTGATTCTCAAAGATTGCCGGTCGGCGTCCAGCGAGATCAGGACGTTACGGATGCCAGGGAACGGTGCCGCCCAACTCTTTGATGCATAAATTCTGATTGACATTACGTGTTGCACTTCGGAATTGAAACCACTGTTATGGCATGTTGAATCTCCCGAATTGATGTTCCCGAAAAAGGTTTTTCTTGGCACCCTTTATGTACTCTATAAGACGAACCAAATGGATCATTAACGCGATCTTTCTTTTCGCGGTCATGGTCGTGTCTGGGGTTTTCGTATTCAACGCGATGACCATCAGAATTGCGGCGGTCCGCAATGATCTGCACGATAAGGCGCAGGTGGCTGGACAAGCCATCGCGGATGGGGTGGCAGAGCAAATAAATGCGCATTTTAAAGATGCACCGAATCGCCTGTTGGGAACTCCCTCTTACGCCAGGAGTGATCATGCCTGGGTGGTTACCATGCGGGACCGCGTTAAGACAAGCAAAGGACATATGCGGGGATTTATCGATTCTCCGTTCGTTCTATCAAATTTGGGCAGCATTCGCATCTCGCCGTTGATCCAGGCGGTCGTCCTGAGTTTGCCTGATGGTAAGACCGTTTCCATTTGGAAGGATGGCCATTGGAACCCACCCGGAACCCCCTTGTCCTCGCCCGCCGGACAAATCACGTTGCCGGTACCGGGTATCCCACTGATGGTCAAAGCCCAGTGGGATGGGGCCACGTTGAATCATCTTTTTTGGAAGAATGAGCGACCGTATCTGCCTATCGAGTTTCTGCTTCTCCTGATCATAGCGGTCGTGTATAGAGGTACCCATATTGCCTATAGGAATCTGATCCGCCTACAAGAATACCAGGCAATAGCTCTCCAGGTTCAGCAGTCGCTTATCAAGCTGCAGAGTCCGGAGGAGATGCATCGGCTGGTAGTAGAGAGCATTGTGCAAAAAACGAATGCTATCGGTGCTTATATCGCTGTCCCCGATACACACACAGAATATTTTCGGGTCACTACGGTTTGCGCCGATGAACCGGCCCTGGAGCAATGTCTGGCGCAATTGAAGATTTCCAAGGATGCGGTAAATTTCTCCTACGGGGAGCTGGTACCTAAACGCTGCTATCCGCAAAGAATCCCTTTGGGTCCGCAAGATCCGCAAAAGCATCAGGCGATGGCGGAAATTCAGAAGACCATCCCAGCATTACAGCGTATCCGCAGCATTATGGTGTATCCGGTTTTCGCCTGCGACTATGCAGAGCCCAGCGCGATTCTGGTGATCGCGAGTGATGACTCGAGGTATTTTAATGGGGCGCTGCAAAATCTGTTGGCACAGATGGTTCAATCCATGAGTGCGGCGCTCACGCTGATCTGGAATCATCAGCAACTTATGGAAGTTTCAGAGAAAAACGAAGCGCTACTGAAAAACGCGAGCGACGGCATTCATATTCTTGATGAAAACGGCGTACTCCTGGAGGCCAGTTATCAGTTTTGCGATATGTTGGGTTACGCTGGCGACGAAATGATCGGCATGCATGTAGCTCAGTGGTATGCGGAGAAAAACGCCGAAGAGCTTTTGGAGAACATCGCGCAACAATTCGCCATGCAAGAGCCTCTGCGCTTTGAAGCCCGCTTTCAGCGCAAGGATGGAACCATTATTGATGTGGAGATCAATGGTTTACCCGTTCAGATTCAGGGCCAGTGGGTATTATTTGACTCTGCCCGGGCTATTACCGAGCGCAAGGTGCTGGAAGCATCCTTGCAGCGGAGTCTGGAGCATCAGCAACAGTTAACCAGTTTCAACATCCTGCTCAGTGAGGTGAACCAGACGATTGCCAGAGCGGATTGTGAATCTGTATTGCTCCATAATATTTGCACGCTCGCGGTTCAGCACACCAATATGCGCCTTGTTTGGGTCGGCAAACCTGATGCGCAGGGGACTTTCCAGATACTGGCCCAGGCTGGGGAAACCACCTATCTGGAGGGGATCCGGATATCCAGCCGTGACGATTTGCCGGAGGGCCTTGGTCCGGCGGGTAGAGTCTGGCGGAAGCCGGAAAAAATCTTTGGCTCAGTGTTTTCCATGGGTTCGGATATGGTGCCTTGGCAGGAGCATGCCGCGCGATTCGGCATTGAGGAGAGCGCTACACTTCCCCTCTACCGGGCAGGCGTATTGTGGGCCCTGCTTTCTTTTTACTGGGGTAAGGAGTGTGTCTTTGACGAGGACACACAGAATATTTTGGAAGCGATTGGTAGGGATATCAGTTTTGGCTTGGATCGCATTGATCTCGCACGACAGGAACATGCGACCTCCGCCTTTAATGCGGCGTTACTCAATAGCCTGACAGCGGGAGTGAATGTCGTGCGTTATCCCGAATGCGTGGTAGAGAGGGCTAATGCGCGAATACTGGAGATTTATGGCATCTCGTCCATGGAAGATATGATAGGACATTCCGCATACGAGTTTCACCCGGATATGGACACCATGCAAAAGGTCGAGGAATTATCCGGAGCAGTTCTTGCACAGGGTAATGGTATATTGCGCGATGTGCCTTATCGGTGTCTGGATGGGACCGTTATTTATATCGACTTGTCCGGACAAAAAGTGCTCACGGGCGGCGGCGAGCCAGAACGGATCGTCTGGACCCACGTGGACGCCACGGAACGTCATTGGAACGAAGAGACTATCCGTCAATTGAACGCCACCCAGGAGTCTCTGCTTGCCAATACGATCACCGGTATCTATCTGGAGCAATATCCCGAGCGGATCATCCGTGAGGTGAATCAAGGATTCTTGGCTATTCTGGGCTATCAGAATGCGCAGGATGTCCTCGGTCATTCTACGCAGGAGATTTGTCCTAACGGCGAGAGTAGCCCAAAAATAGCGCATCTCGCGCAGGAAATTCTGGCGCAGGGTGGCGCATCCATAAAAGATGTTGCGGTAAAACGCAGGGATGGCCGGATGATTTATGTGGATGTGTCAGGTCAGCGGTTGATGACTGATCCTGAGCATCCGCTTGTTGTTTGGACAGCGGTAGATGTCACCGAGCGCCATCAACTCATGGAGGATTTGTCTCGTCAGTCGATGACAGATTTATTGACCGCTCTCCCAAATCGTCGCGCGCTGGATATGGAGGTGGATCGCGCCATCGCACGTGCAGATCGCAACCAAAAGCTCCTGGCCGTGTGCATGGTGGATCTGGATAGCTTCAAGCCTGTCAATGATACCTATGGTCATGAGGCCGGAGACGTGGTGCTGGTGGCCTTGGGTAAACGGTTGACGGCGTCCTTGCGCAAATCCGACTTTGTCGCCCGTTTGGGTGGAGATGAATTTGTGCTGTTAATTGAAGATCTGGACCATTTAGATACTTTGGCACCCATCATGGATAAAATCGGAGATATCAGTCGTGAGCCGATCCCGCTGGACGATGGACAAATGGTGCAAATAGGGCTGAGCATGGGGGTCGCCATCTACCCTTTCGTGGATGGAGATAATTCGGACATCCTCCTGCGCTTGGCCGACCAGGCGCTTTATGAATCCAAGGCAAATAAAGCGGATCGCCGTCAGTTCTGGATGATCTACGGACATGAGATTTCAAAACATCTCAACGGCTATCAGAAACTGCTTCATGAGGATGGCCTTCGGGTCTTTTACCAACCGCTTCTCGATAACCGTTCGCGCCGGATCGTCGGTATGGAGGCCTTGGCACGTTTACAGGATGCCGATGGACGCATCATCACACCAATGGAATTTTTGCCCCATTTCAACGAGGGCGACCTTTACGATCTGACACGGCAGGTGCTTTTCCAGACCTTGACGGATATCCAGCGCATAGATGCAGAAGGCCCCGGGGATGCGCGCTTCTGGGCTTCAGTGAACCTGCATCCCTCCTCATTGAACGAGCGCTGCCTCGCTTGTCTGCAGGACGCCCTGGCGGAAATTCCTATAAATCCTCAGCGTATCACCTTCGAGATTCTGGAGGGCGGCGAATTCCTGAATACCGAGGATGCCGTAGGGCAACTGGAGGATCTGCGTGCCTTAGGTGTGCGCGTTGCCTTGGATGACATTGGCAGCGCTTATTCCTCGCTTTTGCGTCTGAAAACCCTGCCGGTGGACGAAATCAAGTTGGATCAAGGTTTTGTGCGCACCTTGGAGCATTGCCCGGAAGATCTGTATTTCGTGATTACGATGCAGGAACTCGCTGAAAACTTCGGGGTCAGTCTTGTAGTAGAGGGCGTGGAAACGGAGGATATATTAGATGCGTTGACCATGCTGGATGTGGAAATGTTCCAGGGTTATGCCATCGCGAGGCCCCTGCCCTTAGAGGAGCTGCTCCAATTCTTAAGGCATCCTCCTAAGACACAACGTGAGCATCCAACGAGCCTTCTCGGGCTCTATGCCGAGCTAATCACGCATAACGCAATCTTTAAAAATGCCATTCGGCAGGATCCGCGGTTGGTGAGCTATATGCCTCTGGCGGATGCGAGCACTTGTCATATCACAAAAAATCTACAGCGATTGGGGTTTGCGGAGGGTAGCACCATAGATCTTCTGCATAGGGAGTACCATCGGGCTATGGCAGCCATGAATTTACGGATCATAACCTCGCCTAAAGAGAATGACAGGATTTCAGTGCAAACAGCAGAACGTCGTCTGTTGGATGCCGTGATCGCGGAATACAAAAAAATAAAAGGCAACCATCTCAATTGCGGCGCTAACTATATGACTAATTGACTATATGCCACCAATTTTCGTATGTTTTTATCTTTTCTGGTGCATCCGGGGACTCGGTATGGCCAGCGGTAGACTTGCTCCACGGGGCGGTGACGACCTTTTGCGCATGAACTGCCCTTGCTGATAGCGCCATTGCATGCGCTCCGCCGCACTGTTACCCGTCTGCCCCGAGGCAGGGATTGCCTGTTATGTATGGAAACAGTACGCTACTTAGCAGTTTAATTATCAATATCTCCGTCACTAAATGACAGGAATAATAATAAGCAGGAGCGTTTATGACTGGACTGAAGCGGTCGAGCATGGTGCTGGTTTGTGGATTGTTGCTGGCGTCTTTTGCCGCAGGGGCACAGGCCGATGGGTCTGGATCCGGCTGGCAATCGCTGAAAAACTGGGGGCAAAATCAGTGGTCAGCGGCCACCGCCGCACTGCCGCACACACCCGTAACGGTGCCAGCGCAAGGGACGATTGAAGTGGCTTTTTCGCCGCCTGGTGGAGCGACATCGGCCATCGTGCAGGCGATTGGCGAGGCGAAGCAACGGGTCTGGGTGCAAGCCTATAGCTTCACCAGCGCGCCGATAGCCAAGGCCGTGCTCAATGCCGCCAAAAGAGGTGTCGAGGTAAAGGTGGTGCTGGACAAGAGTCAGCGCACCCAGAAATATTCGGTGGCCGATTTTTTCGCTAACCAGGGTGTGCCCGTTTACATTGATGACCAGCACGCTATTGCCCATAACAAGGTGATGGTGATCGATTCGGGAACGCTGATCACGGGCAGCTTTAATTTCAGCAAGGCGGCAGAGCAGGCCAACGCCGAAAATCTCCTGATATTTCGGGGAAATCCTGCGCTACAGCAACTCTATGCGGACAACTTCCGCTTTCATCTCAGCCACTCGACGCCCTACACGGCACGTCACGGCCTGGATTAGGGCGACCTAGACAAGTCCTTCCAGCAACTGTACATCGACCAGACTGCCCGCCTTGGCATGCCCCGCTTCGGCCGCGAGAATGATCAGGCAGTCGGCATGGGCCATTCCACTCATGATATGGGAGGCCTGCTGACCAATCCCCGTCACCTGTAGTCCGCTGGGGGTCTGCAGCAGCCGACCGCGCTGGAAATCGGTGCGCCCCCCCTTTTTCTGGAGATCCTCTGCCAAAGGAAGCTGTAGCAGCGGAGCGGTCCAGGGGGCCGTTTTGCCCATGCGCTTGAGGATGCTGGGACGTACAAACTGGTAAAAAGTCATTATGGTGGAGACGGGGTTGCCGGGCAGGCCGAAGAAGATGGCGTTGCCGAGTTGTCCGAAAGCCAGAGGACGCCCGGGTTTCATGTTTATTTTCCAGAAATTGATGGTGCCGAGGCGACCGAGGAGTTCGGCGATGTAGTCGGCGTCTCCCACGGAGACGCCGCCGGTGCTGATCACCATATCGGCCATGGTTGCGGCGCGGTGCAGCGCCTCTTCGATCTGCTCTGGATCGTCGGCGATACGGCCGAGATCAAGAATTTCACAATCGAGGCGTTGCAGCATGCCGTGCAGGGCGTAACGGTTACTGTCGTAGATTTGTCCTGGACCCAGCACGCTGCCCAGTGGGCGCAACTCATCGCCGGTAGAGAAAAATGCGACCCGTAGACGGCGATACACGGCGAGTTCAGCCACACCTAAACTGGCGAGCAGTCCGATTTGGGCGGGACGCAGCCAGGTTCCCGCTTCCAGGGCCAGGGCTCCGGCCTGTAGGTCCTCACCGGGCTGGCGGATATTTGCTCCCGTATTGCTGACCGCTTGCGGCGTGACCTGATCAGCGTGGAGTTCTGCCTGCTCCTGAATGAGCACGGCATCCGCGCCTTCCGGGACCACGGCACCGGTCATAATACGTACACACTCGTCGGCACCGACATGCCCCTTGAAGGGATGTCCGGCAAAAGACTGGCCGATGATGCGCCGTACGGCATCGCCGTCAACGCTGCGCAGGGCGTAGCCATCCATGGCCGAATTGGACCAGGCGGGCACGTTGGCAGGGGCATGCATATCTGTGGCCAGTACCCGTCCCAGCGCATGGCCGAGATGGATATTTTCGGTACCCTGTACCGGCAGGCTGGCCGTGAGGATGGCATCCCGTGCGTCGGCGACACTTTTAGCCAGGGAATCAGGTTCGTTACCACCACAACAGTGAGCCATGTTTAATCTCCCTTTTTTATCCATTGCCAGATGAATTGCGCGATGGCGGACGGCGCATTCAGATCCAGTTGAACGCAGGGAAGGTCCAGAACGCTATCTGTTGCCACAGCCATGATACAGGGGTCATCTGCCGCAAGCGGGGGACGCCCGAGACCTGGCCGGTGCACTTCGATTTTCGGCACCGCCAGTGCCTTGTTCCCCTCCATCAGGAGAAGGTCTGGCGGTGGTTGCAGGCTGGCCCTGATGGTTTCCAGGTTGACTTCTGCCGGAGCAGGTCTGGTCATAAACCAGCGTTTCGGACCCTGCAGTAATACGGCATCTGCACCTGCCTCCCGTAAACGGTAACTGTCTTTTCCCGGTACGTCCCAGTCCACATCATGATGGGTCGACTTGACGACGGCGACCTTCAGTCCATATCCGCGCAGCAGGGGAATCAGGGCGCAGAGCAGGGTGGTCTTACCGCTACCGCTATATCCTATTACACAGAGCGTTTTCATGCCATATCCTCGGGATGATTGCAGTTACGCAGCAGGTCGGCGGGCAGGGTAAGACCGGCAAAAGAGCGGTCCTGGAACCAGCCTTGCGCTCGCCGCCCGCCGTCGTTCAGATAACGCTGTAGCTGGGGCAGCAGATCGCAGCGACACAGGCAGATCACCGCATGCCAATGGTCGGCGCTGCGCACCACCACCAGGTCATGCCCGCCTTTGGCCTGCCACATACGGCGTACGATATCCTCGGGTAAATAGGGACTGTCGACCGGGATGCTGGCTACCCAGGCTTGCGTCGCGGCATGCATTCCGGCGGCCAGGCCCATGAGCGGGCCCTGAAAGTCTGCCGTCAAATCGGAGACGACGGGATGTTCCCATTGCGCATAACGGTCCAGATTGCGGTTGGCGCTGATGACGATGTCGGCACAATCCCCGTGCAGGATGGCGATGGCCCGCTCGATCAGGGGTTTCCCCTGCCAGTCCAGCCAGCCTTTATCCGCGCCGCCCAGGCGACGCCCGGCGCCACCGGCCAGAATGATTCCAGTGATCGGTAGCCGTTGTTGTGCATCCCGCGTATCGGGAGTATTTGCGGGTGCCAAAGCGCTGATGGGTGGGTCCACTGGTGTCGTGCCTTGCGGGCAATGCCTATGCTATCCTTCCACAATTCTTTGGGACGGAAAACCCTTTTATTATTCGCATCGTGATGAAAAAGGATATGGTATGAAAAAAATAGCCATCTTCGCCGGTGACGGCATTGGTCCGGAAATCGTGGCGGCTGCCCGACAAGTGCTGGATGCCGTGGATCAGGCCGCCCACCTTGGCCTGCAGTGCACCGAAGGCTTGGTGGGCGGGGCCGCGCTGGACACCAGCGATGATCCCTTGCCAGCAGCTTCTTTGCAGTTGGCCATGGCGGCTGATGCGGTCATTTTGGGCGCGGTGGGCGGCCCCCGCTGGGACGCGTATCCACCCGCCAAACGCCCGGAACAGGGACTGCTGCGCTTGCGCAAAGGCCTGGACCTCTATGCGAACCTGCGTCCCGCGCAGATTTTTCCGCAGTTGCTGGATGCCTCGCCCCTACGTCCGGAACTGGTGCGCGATGTCGATATCCTGGTGGTGCGCGAGCTGACCGGGGATATCTACTTCGGCCAGCCGCGCGGTCTGGAGGTTGTCGACGGCAAGCGCCGCGGCTTTAACACCATGGTCTATGACGAGGATGAAATTCGCCGTATCGCCCATGTGGCCTTCCGCGCTGCCCAGGGGCGCCGCAAACAGTTGTGCTCGGTGGATAAGGCCAATGTCCTGGAAACCACACGTTTGTGGCGCGAGGTGGTCACCGAAGTGGCGCGGGGCTATCCCGATGTGCAGCTCAGCCACATGTATGTGGATAATGCCGCCATGCAATTGATCCGCGCCCCGGCACAGTTCGACGTGCTGTTGACCGGCAACATGTTCGGCGACATTCTTTCCGACGAAGCCAGTCAGTTGACCGGATCCATCGGCATGTTGCCCTCGGCGTCACTGGGCGAGGGGCGGGCGATGTATGAGCCTATTCATGGCTCGGCGCCGGACATCGCCGGGCAGGACAAGGCGAATCCCTTGGCCACGATTCTGTCCATGGCGATGATGCTGCGGCATTCCCTCAATGCCGAACCCTGGGCACAGCGGGTGGAGGCGGCGGTGCAGCGGGTGCTGGATCAGGGCCTGCGCACCGCGGATATCGCGGCGCCGGGGGCACCGGTGATCGGCACCAAAGCCATGGGTGCCGCAGTGGTCGACGCCCTGAACCTCAAGGATTGAGACGCGGATGCAAAAATCACGTTACAACGTAGCTATTCTGGGCGCTACCGGCGCCGTCGGTGAGGTGATGCTGCAGATTCTGGAGCAGCGAAAGTTTCCGGTGGATAAACTCTACCTGCTGGCCAGCAGCCACTCGGCGGGCGGACGTCTGCCATTTAATGGCAAACAGGTGCTGGTACAGGATGCGGCGACTTTCGACTGGTCGCAGGCCGATATCGGGCTGTTTTCCGCTGGTGCCAGGGTCAGCGCGGAATACGCCCCCAAGGCAGTGGCTGCCGGCTGTGTGGTCATCGACAACACCTCCCAGTTCCGTTATGACGATGACATCCCGCTGGTGGTGCCCGAAGTCAATCCGCAGCGGATTGCCGATTACCGGCGCCACGGCATTATCGCCAACCCTAATTGCTCGACTATCCAGATGCTGCTGGCACTCAAGCCTATTGCCGATGCGGTGGGCATCGAGCGGGTGGTGGTCGCGACCTATCAAGCGGTCAGTGGTGCGGGCAAGCGGGCCATTGAAGAACTGGGGCAGCAAACCCTGGCGATTTTCCGTCATGAAGAGGGGGGCGCCGAGGTGTTCCCCAAACGGATTGCCTTTAATTGCCTGCCCCAGATTGATGTTTTCCAGGATAACGGCTACACCAAGGAAGAGATGAAGATGCTCTGGGAGACCCGTAAAATCCTGGAGATTCCAGATATCGCTCTGACCGCTACCTGTGTACGGGTGCCGGTGTTTTACGGCCATTCCGAAGCAGTCAACGTGGTAACCCGCGCGCCAATTACGCCAGATGCCGTCCGCGCGCTGCTGGAAGAGGCCCCGGGCGTCATCGTCATGGATGATCGTGGCACGGGCGCATGGCCTTCAGCACTGGATGTGGCGGGGCAGGATGCTACCTATGTAGGCCGCATTCGCGGTGACTGCTCGCATGAACGCGGAATCAATTTTTGGGTAGTAGCAGACAATATTCGCAAAGGGGCCGCGCTGAACAGTGTACAGATTGCAGAGTTGCTGATTCGCGACTATTTATAGACGTCATTGGCGACAAATGTTTGCCGGGCTGCGCTGGTATTACCAAAATGAGGAAGATGAATGATGGATAAGAAGAACTGGTTGTGGGCCTTGGCCGGTATGGGTCTCCTCTTGCCGGGTATGGCGCAGGCCCTGGGGCTTGGTGATTTGCGGGTGCTTTCCGCGCCGGGAGAGCCTTTCCGTGCCGAAATTTCCATACAGTCGTTGAGTCCGCAAAGTGAAGCGAGTATCAGGGCCGGTCTGGCACCCGCCAGCGCCTTCGCGATGATTGATCTTCCCAAGGCGGGTGCGCTGGATCACTGGCATTTTACGGTGCGCAGTGGTGACAGACCGGCCATATTGATCAGTAGTCCTCTGCCACTGCCCCAGCCGGCGTTGCATTTTCTGGTGCAGCTCAATTGGTCGGGAGGGCAGTTGGTACGTGAATATGCTGCATACAATGCCGGGGATAGCTCTGTCCCCACGCCCCAGTCAGTCGTACCTGTTCCACCGTCCAGTACCTTGTCGGCGTTCCCGGCAACTTCGCAGCCCGTCCGCCACGCAGCACCTGCACCCATCTACCATGGCTGGTCCAGGGTGAGCCGTTATGGTCCGGTGCCCGCCAATGGATCTCTGTTCCAGGTTGCTCAATATATCACGCGCAGCAGTGCGGTCACCCTCGACCAGGTCATGGCCGCTCTGGTGAAGGCCAACCCGCAAGCCTTCAAGGGTGGTAATCCTGCTTACCTCTATGCCGGAAGCATGCTGACGGTGCCTAGTCTGGCGCAGGTGCAGGCCGTTTCACCGGCACAGGCCAAAGTTTGGTTGTCTGCCCAGCGTACAGGGAACGGTATGTCTGCTGTTGCTACTACGCCTACCGCGGCTACTGTAATACCCTCGGGTGCTGTTACTGCACCGGCCGCATCTGCAGTAGCAGCGGTGAAATCTGCCGGAAACGCGACGCATCTGGTGCTTTCCAGCGCGCCTGCAGCAGTGGCTACCGCGGTCGCAGCCAGCACCGCATCCACTGCCACAACCGGTCAGTTGCGGGGGCCAGATGCTGTACTCCGTGATGATAATCAAAAATTGATGGCCGAAGTGGCCAGCTTGGGGCAGCGTCTGAGCGCAGAGGAGCGCCTGCTGGCTAGTCAGGGCGCGCAGCTCGCCACCCTTTCCCGGACGGCAGGTAACAGCAGTCTTTTCAATAATATTCCGTTGGTTGTATCGCTAGGTGGTAATATTCTGCTGCTGGTTTTGTTCCTCTGGATGCTGCGTCGTCAAAAAGAGGCGGAAAGGCGCCAGCGCGAGATTTCGCAGCGGCTTTCTACTTTGAGTGCAGTGCCTAGGAGATCGGATACCCAACCCCAGCCCCAGCCTCCTGAGCCAGTTGTGGCTACAGCAGCCCCCATTACACCGGCTCCGTCGGGTGTTCAATCTGCCGCAGTCGCCGTGCCCGTACTCGATGCTCTGCCAGGCCTTGCTCCATCTGCAGATCACCCGGAAAGCGCCAAAGATGCATATACCGGTGCCGAAATCGATCCAATTGAACAAGCTGATCTTTACCTGACCTACGGTAAGGCAGTACAGGCAGTCACCGTGCTCAATGAGTCTCTCGAAGAGAATCCACGGCGTAAGGAGCTGTACGTTAAACTGCTCGATATTTATGCCAATCTGGATCGCTATGAGGAGTATCTGGATCTCGCCGAGCGCATGCGGGGGCGTTTCGGACCGCATAATGCCGCGTGGCAGGAAGTGGCCGCCCAAGGGGCCCGGCTCTTTCCCGGCAATGCGCTCTTTGCTACCTCCGAGGAGGCGGCGACGGCGACAACTTCCAAGCCGGTTACTGAGGTGTCGTTTTCTGAGCCCGTGGAAAAATCTGTGGCACCGGCTCCCTTGGATATGCTGGATTTCCACTTTGACCACGCGGCCGCGGAGCCGACTGCTGCGGAAGAAAAGAGCGCATTCCCGCCGGAGGAAAAGGCCCGGCTTCTGCAGGACATTGATGAGCAATTCCGCCTGATGGAGGAAACGCGCGAAGAATCGCCTGCAGCGCTGGAAGCTCCAGTTGCAGCGCCCCTGGTCGGCTTGGCCCAGCATGATGAGCCATCCACACCCGCCCTGCCGGCTTCTTCCTCCGCAGCCGCGGAATCTCCTGCGAGCGAGGAAGCATCTATCAGCATGGATGTTGCGGATTGGGATGCGGTCGGTACCAAGCTCGACTTGGCCAAGGCCTATGTGGAAATGGGTGACAGTGAGTCGGCACGCGATCTGCTCGAAGAAGTGACTCGGGAAGGCAGCAGTGTCCAGCAGGAAGAAGCCAGGCAGTTGCTGAAGAACTGTTAACCGGGCTTGGAAATGGAATTGGTCGTGCCAAGGTCCAGCATTCGCTGGGCCTTGGGAGTTGAATACGATGGTAATGGATTCTGTGGCTGGCAACGCCAGTTGGATCAGGACAGCGTACAAGGTGTTCTGGAAACAGCACTGAGTCGTGTGGCCCAGTGTCCAGTTACTGTCATCGTTGCCGGGCGTACCGATACAGGGGTGCATGCCCTGTGTCAGGTGGTGCATTTTGACAGCCCGGTCGTGCGTCCTCCCGAGGCCTGGGTACGTGGCGCCAATACCTTCCTGCCCAAAGGCGTGGCGCTGCGTTGGGCCCGGATCGTCCCGGACCATTTCCACGCTCGTTTTTCTGCCACGGCGCGGCGTTATCGTTATGTGATTCTCAATCGTCGTGAAAAATCCGCACTATGGCGGAATCACACCGCCTGGATATATAGCCCTCTGGATGTGCAAGCCATGCAGGAAGCCGCGCAAACTCTGCTGGGTACCCATGACTTTTCCGCCTTTCGCGCCTCTGCCTGTCAGGCTAAAAGTCCCATACGGAATTTGTGCCAACTTCAGGTCACTCGCCGGGGCGAACTGATTGCCATTGATGCCGAGGCTAATGGTTTCCTGCATCACATGGTGCGTAATCTTGCGGGGGTGCTGATTGCCATCGGCAGCGGCGAGCGACCCGTGGGCTGGGCAGTGGAGGTGCTGGTCAGTCGCGATCGCTGCCAGGCTGGCGTTACGGCCCCACCGGGCGGCCTCTATTTTGTAGCGCCGCGTTATCCTGCGGAGTTCGGGCTGCCGGTGGATGCGGTAGATGCCGGTTTCTTGATGGGGGTGTAACGGGCGCGACCGAATGGCTGCACTCATGCTTTCTGCATGCCGCGGTGTTAGAATATGCCGATGGTGCGTATCAAGATATGCGGTATCACGAATGCGGAGGACGCGCGCGCGGCCGCGGCCGTCGGTGCGGATGCCATCGGGCTGGTGTTCTACCGTAAAAGTCCGCGAGCCGTGGATGCTGTACGTACCCAGGAGGTGCTCACGGCATTGCCGCCCTTTATCACGCGCGTTGGCCTTTTTGTCAACGCGGATACTGCTGAAGTGGCCGCAACTCTGCAGCAATGCCCTTTGGATGTCCTGCAATTTCATGGCGACGAGTCGCCATCCTTCTGCCGCCATTTTGATCGGCCCTATATCAAGGTGTTGCGGGTGACTGCAGCGCAAGACCTGCGGCCAGCGGTGGACGCTTATCATGACGCGCAAGGACTGCTGCTGGACTGTGCAGCGCCGGGAGTCTGGGGAGGGTCGGGCCAGAGTTTCGACTGGTGGCGACTGCCAGATCTGGGTAAGCCCTGGATTTTGGCCGGCGGGTTGCATGCCGGGAATGTTGCCGAAGCTATCGCCATCGCGCGGCCTTATGCGGTAGATGTGAGCAGCGGGGTGGAAATGTCGCCCGGACGCAAAGATCATGACAAAATGGCGCAGTTTGTTGCGCGGGTGCGCGGTACCTGAGGGAGAGAAAATGGGAGCTTATGCTTTGCCGGATGCATCCGGACACTATGGTCCTTACGGCGGGCGTTTCGTCGCAGAAACCCTGGTTCCGGCATTGGAGGAACTGGAACATGCCTATCAGGAGGCGCAACGGGATCCAGAGTTTCGGGCTGAACTGCACTACGAGTTGCGCCAGTTCGTCGGTCGTCCCAATCCGCTCTATCATGCGGAGCGCATCTCCAAGGAGCTAGGTGGAGCGCAAATCTACCTCAAACGGGAGGATCTCAACCACACCGGTGCGCACAAAATCAATAATGCGGTCGGTCAGGCCTTGCTCGCCCGGCGTATGGGCAAAAAACGGGTAATCGCCGAGACGGGCGCAGGGCAGCATGGTGTCGCCACGGCGACGGTGGCGACCCGCTATGGCATGGAATGTCTGGTGTACATGGGCGAGGAGGATATCCAGCGTCAGTCCAGCAATGTGTTTCGCATGCGTTTGCTGGGCGCAGAGGTGGCGGCGGTGCGTAGCGGGACCCGCACCCTCAAAGATGCGCTCAATGAAGCTTTGCGTGACTGGGTGACCAATGTCGAGAACACTTTTTATGTGATCGGGACGGTGGCGGGACCACATCCTTATCCGGCTATGGTACGGGACTTTCACCGGGTCATTGGCGACGAAGCGCGGGCGCAGTGCCTCGAACTGACGGGACGGCTCCCCGATTGCCTGATCGCCTGCGTGGGGGGAGGCAGTAATGCCATCGGGCTATTTTATCCTTTTATTGAGGATAAGGCGGTGCGGATGATCGGTGTCGAGGCAGGCGGACTGGGACTGAGTACTGGACAACATGCCGCCCCTCTGACGACGGGGCGTCCGGGGGTGCTGCATGGCAACCGGACCTACCTGATGGAAGATGAAGACGGCCAGATTCTGCCGACGCACTCCATCTCGGCGGGGCTGGATTATCCGGGGGTTGGGCCTGAGCATGCTTATCTGAAGGATACCGGGCGGGCAGAGTATGTGGCCGCCACTGACGAAGAAGCGCTGGCCGCCTTCCATCGCCTGTGCCGCACGGAGGGCGTCATTCCGGCACTGGAAACCGCCCATGCACTGGCTCATGCCTTCCGTCTGGCGCCGACCATGCACACTGATCAAACCATTATCGTTAGCCTGTCCGGGCGAGGGGATAAGGATATTCATACCGTCGCCGCTCTCGAGGGTATTCATTTATGAGTCGTCTGACCGGACTGTTTGCCCAACTCCAGGATGCGGGGCGCGCCGCTCTCATTCCTTTTATGACGGCGGGTGACCCCTCGCTGACCGCGACCGTGCCCCTGATGCACGCGCTGGTTGCTGCCGGGGCCGATGCCATCGAGCTGGGGATGCCCTTTTCCGACCCCATGGCCGATGGTCCCAGCATTCAGTGCGCCAGTGAGCGGGCGCTGGCGCGGGGGGTGAAGCTGCGCATGGTTCTGGAGTGGGTACGCGAATTCCGTATGGCCAACAGCCATACACCCATTATCCTTATGGGTTATTTGAATCCGGTAGAAGCCATGGGCATAACCCCGTTCGCTGCGGCTGCCGCGACGGCGGGGGTGGACGGGGTCATCCTGGTGGATCTGACCCCGGAAGAGGGGCGCGGCGAAGCCGTTGTTCTCCAGCAGCACGGTATTGATCCCATATTCCTGCTGGCACCGACCAGTGGTCCGGAACGGGTGGCGACCGTCCGCAGTATGGGCAGCGGTTTTGTGTATTACGTTTCTCTGCGTGGTATTACTGGCGCCGCCCAGGCGGACTGGGCTGCCGTATTGCAACGAGTACACGACCTGCGTCAGCAACTGGGCCTGCCCGTCGCCATCGGCTTTGGCATTCGTGATGCAGCGATGGTGGCACAGGTGATGGTCGGCGCCGACGCGGTGGTCGTCGGCAGCGCACTGGTCGATCAACTGGCGGAGTGTACGACGGATCAGGAAGCTATTGCGGCGGCCACCCGCTTTATCGAGCCACTGGCCCAGATCATACGAACAACGGAAAGGAGAGGCGTATGAGTTGGTTCGATCGGGTGCTGCCGCCCAAAATAAAAAGAGCGCCCAGAGAGACCCCCAGCGCAACCGAAAACAAGCGTACCGTACCCGAGGGCCTGTGGTCCAAGTGCTCCACCTGTCAGGTGGTGCTCTACCGCACGGAGTTGGAGGAAAACCTTTTCGTCTGTCCCCACTGCGGACACCATCAGCGGGTCACTGCCCGGCAACGTCTGGATTTTTTCCTCGATGCGGAGCCCCGCCTGGAAATTGCGAAGGAATACGTTCCGGTGGACCCGCTGCGTTTCAAGGATCAGAAGCGCTATAAGGATCGACTGCAAGAAGCCCAGGCCAAGTCCGGAGAGAAAGACGCCCTGGTGGTGATGCGCGGCCTTCTCGAAGGGCGCCCGGTGGTGGCCGCCGCCTTCGCCTTTGAGTTTATGGGCGGGAGTATGGGCTCGGTGGTGGGGGCCCGCTTTGCCAAAGCGGCGGAGACGGCGCTGACGGAACGTTGTCCACTGGTCTGCTTCAGTGCCAGCGGTGGGGCACGGATGCAGGAAGGACTTTTTTCCCTGATGCAGATGGCCAAGACGTCAGCTGCTGTGGAGCGACTGGCCAAGGCGGGGATTCCTTTTATCTCGGTGCTCACCGACCCGACTATGGGGGGTGTTTCTGCCAGTCTGGCCACCTTGGGAGATATCCTGATTGCGGAGCCCAAAGCCTTGATCGGCTTCGCCGGACCGCGGGTGATCGAGCAGACCATCCGTGAAAAGCTGCCGGAGGGGTTTCAGCGTTCAGAATATTTGCTGGAGCACGGCGCCATTGACCAGATTGTCGATCGTCGCCAGATGCGCACGGTAGTGAGCGAGATGCTGAGGATACTGACCCGTGCCGAGAGTGCGCATTAAGCGCTATGTACGGGGGCGGGTGTAACCGGTGATGTCTTTGCCAGATACCCTCAGTGATCGGGTCGCTGCACTTGCCGGGCCACCCGAGCAAATCGTCATGGGTCTGGAGCGGATGCTGGCCGCTTTGACGGCGTTGCAGATTCCCGCGCGTTTGCCCGTGCCGGTGATTTTGGTGGGGGGCACTAATGGCAAGGGCTCCACGGTGGCTTATCTGGAGGCCTTCTATCGCCAGGCCGGTTATCGCGTTGGCGCTTATACCAGTCCGCACCTCTGGCAGTTTACTGAACGTCTGCGGCTGGGTGGTGGGCTGGCGCCTGAGTCCCTCTGGTGCCAGCAACTCACGGAACTGGCCGACACCGCACGCGAGATTCCGCTCACTTATTTTGAGATTGCGACTCTCGCTGCGCTACGGATGATGTTGGCCACCGGGGTCGATGTGGCGATTCTGGAGGTCGGCCTGGGGGGCCGTTTGGATGCCGTCAATGCGTTCGTGCCGGATTGTAGTGTCGTGACCACCGTGGATCTGGATCATCAGGACTGGCTAGGGTCTGATCGTGCATCTATCGGCAGGGAAAAGGCGGGCATCTTCCGTCGTGGGGTGCCTGCCGTCTATGGGGATGCAAAAGACCCCTGCGCTTCGGTGTTGGAAGCGGCGGTGCGCGCTGATGTGCCTTTGCAGCAGTTGGGGCGGGACTTTCATATTGATCCTTTGCGCGGGAAATGGTCAGGATTCGGGCAAGAGATTCCGGTGCCGGCGCCTTTATGGGCTGGACCGGCGCAATGGGCCAATCTGGCACTGGCGGTGGCGGCGGTATCGCTGCTGCGGGAGAAGTTGCCGATGCCCGATACGGCGATTTCCGCTTGGACGCTGGCGCCGGAGTTGCCGGGGCGTTGCCAATGGCTCCAGCCCTGGGGTAAGGACAGTCCTGATCTGCTGGTGGATGTCGCCCACAATCCGCAGGCTGCTCGGCAATTGGCGGCATTGCTGGCCGCGCGAAAGGGTACCGCGCGTTGCCACGCCATTGTCGGCATGCTTGCTGACAAAGATATTGCCGGGACACTCGCGCCGCTATTGCACTGGGTGGATGCTTGGCATGTGCTGGAAATCACCGATACGCCGCGTGCAGCGACGGCGGCGCAACTCTGCGATAGACTTGAGAGTATGGGCGCGGTCGCGATATCCGCGGATGCCAGCATGGAGCAGGCCCTGGAGAGGGCAAGAATGACCTTGGTGGCTGGAGACATTCTGCTCTGTTTCGGCTCCTTTCACCTCGTCAAGCAGTTGCCCATGGCGTGGCTGCAGAGTGATCCGGCATGATGTTCTGGATAGATGCCGCTACCGTGGGGCTGGTGGTGTTGTCCGCGCTCTGGGGGCTTTTTCGTGGGATGGTGCGCGAGTTTTTTTCCCTGGCGGCATGGATTGGCGGGTTTTATGTGGCGTGGAACTGGGGCGGGAGTTGGCTGGCGCCCCGGCTGTCGTCGCCGATCCCCGCAGGCTGGAGGGTGCCACTGGCTTCTTTTATCCTCTTCTTTGCCTGTCTGATTGTCGGGACCCTGTGCGCTTTTGTCGTTCGTAAGCTATTATACGGCATTGGTTTCGGGGCGACGGACCGCTTTTTGGGAGCTTTCTTTGGTTTCTTGCGGGGATTGGTGCTGATTGCCATTGCGGTCACCCTGGTACAGTCCTCGACCTTGTCCCTGTCCCCTTGGTGGGAGAGTTCCTGGCTGGCACAGGAATCGGTGAAACACTGGTCGCAATTGTTGACGGCACCTGCCGTGTCCTATTTGGAGTCGCAAAAAATTGCAAAATGACAATGTGGTGCAGCATGCCGTGGATGACGATCATTTTCATGATGAATGCGGGGTCATTGGCGTATTTGGTCATCCGGAAGCCGCGAACCTGACCTATCTCGGCCTCTATGCCCTCCAGCATCGGGGGCAAGAGTCGGCAGGTATTGTTTCTGGCGATCAGGGCAAGCTTTATGTGCAACGCGGTATGGGGCGGGTGGCCGATGTCTTCGGGCTGGAGCAGATCAGCAAGTTGCCCGGTGAACAGGCGATCGGTCACGTGCGCTATTCTACTGCAGGGGATTCCGTATTGCGGAATACGCAGCCGGTATTTATCAATTATCGCCATGGTGCCTTTGCCGTCGGTCACAATGGTAATCTGGTCAATGCGGCTGAACTCCGCACCCGGCTGGAGCGGGAAGGGGCCATATTCCACACGGATATGGACACCGAGGTCATCGTCCATCTGCTGGCGCGGGTACCGGGCGATGATACGGGGACCCGGCTCGCGGCGGCGCTGCAGCAGGTTTCCGGTGCCTACTCGCTGGTCTGTCTGACGGAGAGCCGATTGATCGGGGTGCGTGATCCCATGGGCTTTCGTCCGCTAGTGCTGGGCCGCCTGATTGATTCCGGGGGCTTTGTGCTGGCCTCCGAGACCTGTGCCCTCGACTTGATGGGGGCGGAGTTCGTCCGCGATGTTGAGCCGGGGGAACTGATCGTCATTTCCAAAGACGGGATCGAAAGCCGCAAACCTTTTGCGCCCGTCGGTCGGCGCATGTGCGTCTTTGAATATATCTATTTCGCCCGTCCAGACAGTGTGCTTGATGGTGTCCACGTATACTCGGCGCGCAAACGCATCGGTCAGGCGTTGGCGCGTTTGCATCCGCGGGAGGCGGATCTGGTGGTGCCCGTCCCCGATTCCGGCGTGGCGGCGGCTATGGGCTATGCCGAGGCCTCCGGTCTGCCTTTCGAGCTGGGGTTGATCCGCAATCACTATGTGGGCCGCACCTTCATTCAACCGGCACAGCGCGGTCGTGATTTCGGGGTTAAGGTGAAGCTCAATGCCCAGCCCAACATCCTGCGTGGTAAGCGAGTGGTCCTGGTGGATGATTCTATCGTCCGGGGCACGACCAGCGCTAAAATTGTCAGTCTGGTGCGGGCGGCCGGGGCGCGCGAGGTGCATTTTGTGGTCAGCGCGCCACCCACGACCGGGCCCTGCTATTATGGCATCGATACCCCGGATCGATCCCAGCTCATCGCAGCCCAGCACAGTATTGAAGAGGTGCGTAAAATCATTGGTGCTGACAGTCTGGGCTACATTAGTCTGGAGGCGCTTTATGAAGCCGTGGGCGGGCGTGGGCAAGGATTTTGCGACGCCTGTTTTAGCGACGACTATCCATTGCCGACGCCGGAAGGACATGGCTCGCGTCAATTGCATCTGATCGAGGCGTTGCGATGAGCTCTCAGGATTCCAACCCAGACTGGGCGGCACATCTTCGCCCGGAGACCCTCGCCATCCGGGCTGGTATTCACCGCACCCAGGAGCAGGAGCACAGCGAGGCCATCTTTCCGACCTCCAGTTTTGTTTTCGACTCGGCGGAAGAGGCCGCGGAGCGCTTTGCCGGACGGGCGCCGGGGAATATCTATGCGCGCTTCACCAATCCCACCGTACGTACTTTTGAAGAGCGGCTTGCCGCACTGGAGGGTGCAGAAGCCTGTGTCGCCACGGCCTCTGGCATGGCCGCCTGCCTGACGGCCTTCATGGGGATGCTTAAGGCGGGCGATCACGTCGTCGCCTCCCGCTCTATTTTTGGTACGACCGTGCAACTGCTCAGCAATATTCTCGGTCGCTTCGGGGTGGAGACCAGTTTTGTGCCGCTGGCGGACGTGGCGGCGTGGCACGCGGCACTGCGTCCCAATACCCGGATGCTTTTCCTTGAAACGCCTTCTAATCCGCTTACCGAGATTGGCGACATGCAGGCACTGGCGGACCTAGCTCATGCCCATGATGCCTGGCTGGTGGTGGACAACTGTTTCTGTACCCCGGCCCTGCAGCAGCCCCTCAAATTTGGCGCCGATCTGGTCATTCACTCCGCCACCAAGTACCTGGACGGGCAGGGGAGAACCCTGGGCGGGGCGGTTTGCGGCAGTACCGAACTGCTCAACAGTGGGCCACGCAATTTCGTGCGCACGGCGGGTCCAAGTCTCAGTCCGTTCAATGCCTGGGTGCAGCTCAAAGGTCTGGAGACCCTCGGACTGCGCATGGCGAGTCACTGCGCCAATGCCCAGCAGATTGCCGAATGGCTGGAAGCACGGCCGGAAGTAGCGCGGGTTTACTATCCTGGCCTCAAGAGCCATCCACAACACGCCCTCGCGGCGCGTCAGCAACGCCTGCCGGGTGCAATTCTGTCCTTTGACTTGCATGGTGGGCAAACGGCGGCCTGGGCCTTTGTGGATGCCCTGCGCCTGCTTTCTTTGACCGCCAATCTCGGGGATGCCAAGACCACCATTACCCACCCTGCCAGCACGACCCACAGCCGGGTTAGTCCTGAAGCAAGGGCTGCGGCGGGGATTGGCGATGGCCTGCTGCGGATCAGTATCGGACTGGAGCATGTCGACGACCTTCGCGATGATCTGGAGCGCGGTTTTGCTGCTCTTGCAAGCCGCTGATTTGCGCTATCCTTGGACAGGAGCGAGTTTTTTCAGCCACTTTTCCAACTGCGGAGAAAATGAAATGACAAGATTCCGTGCCTTACAACGTCATGGACTCCAGCCGGACACACGTATCTGCGTGCTTGATAATGGGATGCCGTTGACTGTGACGCTCAGTGACATAGCGATCAACAGTATGACCGACCTCAGTCGGGTGCCAGCTGCAACGATAAAGCCGGAAACCACCATTGATCAGGCCATGCAGCGCATGATTCATGTGGGCGTCCGTATGCTTTTTGTGCTGGATGACTTCGGTACGCTGATCGGTCTGGCCACTGCTCGTGACATCATGGGTGAGAAGCCTGTAAAACTGGCCGCCGAAAACCATGTCGCACGGGACTCCATCAAGGTGCAGGAGGTCATGGTGCCGCTGGGTCAGATCGATGTGCTCGACTTCGCTGAGGTGGCGCGGTCTACCGTGGGGGATATCGTCCTGACCCTGCGCAAGGCGGGTCGTCAGCACGCCCTGGTGCGCGAGAAAACGCCCCGTGGTGAAGAGGTTCGCGGTGTTTTTTCCATCAGTCAGATAGCGCGACAACTCGGAGTGCCCATTCAGACCAATGATGTGGTGCAAAGTTTTGCGGAGCTGGAGCAACTCATCACCAGTGATGACTGAACGACGACACCCCCGCCACGCGCGGGCGGGAGTGACTTCCCGTGCATGAGGTCAACGGGCTGCTGCTGGCAGCCCTACTGGTTCTGCTGAATGGCTTTTTTGTTGCGGCAGAATTTGCGCTGGTGCGATTACGCAGTACCCATGCCCGTACCCTTGCTCAGGAGCATGGGCTGCGCGGGCGCATTCTCATGCGGATACACCATCGTCTCGACGCCTATCTTTCCGCGACCCAGCTCGGTATTACTATTGCCTCTCTGGGCATCGGCTGGGTAGGTGAACCCAACGTGGCGCATTTGCTCCAACCCCTTTTCCGGATTGTTGGGGTGACCGATCCGACGGCCTTGCGATCCGTTTCTTTTGCAGCCGGCTTTGCTCTGATCTCCTTCATCGTCATTGTGGTTGGAGAGCTGGTACCCAAGTCGCTGGCCATCCGCAAGGTGGAGGCAGTGTCCCTGTGGACCGGCGCACCCCTCTATGCTTTTTACTGGCTCATGTACCCGGCGATCTGGGTGCTCAATGGTGCGACCCGTATCGTGTTACGCCTCTTTGCGCTACGGGTGGATCAACATGCCGGTGATGCACCCCATTCCCGCGATGAACTGGCGATGATTCTGGCCCTCAGTCAGGCGCAGGGCACCCTCGGCCAGCGCACCGGAGATATTCTCGATCGCACCCTGGATTTTACGGAACTGACGGCCGGGGATCTGATGCGTCCCGCTGCCGAGATGGTCTGTCTGATGCTGGAAGACAGCCCTGAAGAGATCCGCCAGGTGATGATGCGCCATCGCTTTACCCGTTATCCGGTATGCGAAGGGGACCGCCAGCACGTGGTCGGCCTGCTCCACGTCAAGGATGCTTTCGCGGCCCTGTCAAAGCACCCGGACCTGGGTGATCTGAAAAAACTCCTGCGCCCACTACCTTCCGTGGGCAAGGCGTTATCGGCCATGGACTTGCTGACCCATTTTCGTTCCGGCCACCCGCATTTTGCTCTGGTGGTGGATGATTTGGGCACCATCACCGGCTTTGTTACGCTGGATCACGTCCTGGAAAGTTTGCTCGGGGTTATCCCTGATGAGTTCCGGCACCAGCGGCGGGAGTGGCGGCGGCGCCTTGATGGCAGTTGGGTGGGTTCTGGCAGTCTCTCGTTGTATTCGCTGGAACGCAGCCTTCACATGGATATTGACGAGGAGACTGCAGATACCATCGGCGGTCTGATCATGCATCAGCTCGAACGGGTCCCGGAAGAGGGGGAGCGAATTGCTTTTTCCAGCTTCGACGTGGTGGTCTTGCGCAAAAAAGGTCCACGCATCACACTGGTGCAAGTAATCCCGCACCCTGACCAACCTGAATCCGACTGGTTTTCCTGATACACTCCATGCAGAAAAGTGATTTTTATTATGAATTGCCTGACGCGCTGATCGCCCAGACACCGCTCGCGGAACGCAGCGCCGCGCGCATGCTCATCGTCGATGGCCGCCAAGGCACTTGGGAAGATGCGCAGATATGCGATCTGCCCGACCTCCTCCAGCCCGGAGACCTGCTGGTACTCAACGATACCCGTGTGCTTCCCGCGCGTTTGCAGGCCCGCAAAGCGACGGGTGGCGCGGTCGAACTGCTGCTCGACCGAATGGTAGATGCTCAAGAGGGCTGGTTTCTGGCAAAATCCTCCAAGGCGTTGCGGCCGGGCATGTCCATTCATTTGCCGGGTGGTGCCGTGGCTACGGTAGAGGAAAGGGATGGCATGGACGTTCGTTTGAGCCTGTCTGCGGATGCCCAGTGGTTATCTATTCTCGAAGTCCAAGGGAGTATGCCCCTGCCGCCCTACATCCGGCGGATGCCGGAGGCCATTGATCGGGAGCGCTATCAGACCATCTATGCGGCCCATCCTGGTGCGGTGGCCGCACCCACCGCCGGCTTGCATTTCGACGCGAACCTGATGGCCGCCCTCGCGGCGCGTGGCGTTGAGCGGACCTTTGTGACCTTGCACGTCGGTGCCGGGACTTTCCTTCCGGTGCGCAGTGATGACATTACCGAGCACCCCATGCATGCCGAAACCATGGAAGTCAGCGCGGCGACCGTGGCTGCTGTTGCCGCCGCGAAGGCGCGGGGCGGGCGGGTGATTGCCGTAGGCACCACGGCATGCCGCGCGCTGGAGACAGCAGCGCAGGATGGAACGCTGCGCCCATACACCGGAGAGACCCGTCTGTTTATCTATCCTGGTAAAACCTTTCAGGTGATTGATGGGCTGTTGACCAATTTTCACCTCCCGGAATCCACGCTGCTCATGCTGGTCTGTGCCTTTGCTGGTACGGAGTGCATGCTCGCTGCCTATCGCCACGCGGTGGCAAAGGGCTATCGGTTTTTCAGTTATGGAGATGCTATGTTGATATCCCCTCAGGCCGGACGCCGATGAGTATTTATCAGCTGCTGGCCAGTGATGGCGCGGCACGGCGCGGCGTTCTACACCTGCCCCGCGGTAATATTCAGACGCCTGCCTTCATGCCGGTGGGTACCTACGGCACCGTCAAGGCCATGTCTCCCGAGGAGTTGAAGACGCTCGGGGCCGAGATTATCCTCGGTAACACCTTTCACCTCTTTCTGCGTCCCGGCCTGGAGGTCATCAGCGCGGTAGGCGGCTTGCATAAGATGATGCACTGGGATCGGCCCATCCTCACCGATTCGGGCGGTTTCCAGGTCTTCAGTCTGGGTGCGCTGCGCAAGTTGACGGAGGCCGGAGTGCAGTTTCGTGCGCCCACCGATGGCCACAAGATCTTTTTGGGACCGGAAGAGTCCATGCAAATTCAGGCGGCGCTGGGTTCGGACATCGCTATGGTCTTCGATGAATGTACGCCCCATCCTGCCACCTACGAAGAAGCCCGTGTCAGCATGGAGCTTTCTTTGCGCTGGGCAGCGCGCTCCCGAGCCTCTTATACCGGGCCGGGTCAGCTCTTCGGCATCGTCCAGGGGGGAATGTATGGGGATTTACGGCAGCGTTCTCTGGCGGGATTGCAGCGACTGGATTTCCCCGGTCTTGCTATCGGCGGACTTTCGGTAGGGGAGAGCAAGGCGGAGATGATGCAGGTGCTGGAGGAACTCATGCCGCAGATGCCCGCAGAGCGGCCCCGTTACCTCATGGGGGTCGGCACACCGGAGGATCTGGTCGAGGGAGTACGTCGCGGTGTCGACATGTTCGACTGTGTCATGCCCACCCGCAATGCTCGCAATGGCTGGCTTTTTACCCGCGAGGGCATTCTCAAACTGCGCAACGCCCGTTACGAAAAAGACACGCGGCCTCTGGACCCGGCTTGTGCCTGTTACACCTGTCAGAACTATAGCAGGGCCTATCTGCGCCACTTGCAGCGCAGTCATGAGATCCTCGGTGCGCGCCTGAACACCCTGCACAATCTGCACTACTACCAGGAGCTGATGGCAGGTCTGCGGGGAGCCATCGCGGCCAGTCGCCTGGATGCTTTTACCGACGATTTCTACCGGCAGCGTGCTGCTGGTTCCCTAGTTGACGCCTAAAGGCTACAATGACGACCTTCAGACCTGATCAGGAGTGGATATGAACTTTTCACCTATCGCCAATGCTTATGCCGGAACTGCGGCGGGGGGTGGTCCAGAATCCATTTTCATGCAAATTATCCCTCTCCTCATCATCTTCGGCATTTTCTATTTTCTGCTGATTCGCCCGCAGATGAAAAAAGCGAAAGAACAACGCCAGTTGATTTCAGCGATTTCCAAAGGCGATGAAGTGGTTACTCAAGGTGGTCTGGCTGGGCGGATTATGCAGGCGGGTGAGGATTATCTGCAGCTTGAGGTCGCTGAGGGGGTCATTGTAAAAGTACAGCGGGCTTCAGTGACGTTACTGTTGCCCAAAGGGACATTGAAAAAACTGTAAAGGCTCGTTCATGACCCGTTACCCGTGGTGGAAGTACCTGATTATCCTCGCCGTCGTATTGCCCTCCCTGTTTTACGCACTGCCTAACTTTTATGGCTGGCATTCCGCAGTGGAGGTGCGTGCTCCCACTGGGACTATCCTGCCGCCAGCGGCCACGCTACAGGACTGGCTGCAGACGGCTAAAATTCCGGTCACCCGCGTCAGCTCGGACGAGAAGGGCAGCACCTTCTTTTTCCCGAACGATAATGCCCAGGGCCTGGCCGAGACCTTGCTGCAAAACAAACTTCCGGCCAATGCCCAGGTCATTCTTTCGCAGATGTCTGCAGAGCCAGCCTGGTTAAGCAGTCTCGGTGGCAAGCCCGTCAATCTGGGCCTTGACTTGCGCGGCGGCGTGTATCTTCTGCTGCGTGTCGATACCGATGCCGTTATCAAACATGCTCTGGAGCAGGGCAGCGGCAGCTTGCGCACCTTCCTCCGTCACCAGAATCTGCAATATCTGGCGGTCAACATGACCGGGCCGCAAAGCCTTGCCATCGAGATGGCAAATGCCGCAGTCGCGGCGCAGGCGCAAAAGGCTATTGACGGGCATTACCCCGATTATGCCGTCACCCTGCAGCCTAACGCGGTGTTAGGCGTAAGCATCACCCCCGCTGCCGCCAAAAAAATGAAGAATGATGCACTGCAGCAGGCCATTGTTGTTATTCGTAATCGTATCGATGAACTGGGCGTTTCGGAGCCGGTCATCCAGCGTCAGGGCGCTGAGCATATCGCTGTGCAATTGCCTGGTGTGCAGGATACCCAGCGCGCCAAATCCATTATTGGTTCTACCGCCCAACTTGAATTCAAAATGGTGGATGGCCAGGTCAACATGGCGACCGCCCTCAAAGGTGACCTGCCGCCCGGCACAGCCCTGTTTTACGGCATTCATGGTGCGCCTTACGTGCTTTACACGGATACGGTGCTCACGGGCCGTTATCTCAGTAATGCCAGCGCCGGGGTGGACAACAATAGCGGCCAGTCCATCGTTAATATCAGTTTCAACAATGAGGGGACCCGCATCTTCGGTGATCTGACCACCAAAAATGTGGGCAAGCGCATGGCTATTTTGCTGGATAACAAGGTGGTGACCGCGCCGGTGATACGTGAAGCCATTACGGGGGGGCGCGCCCAGATTACCGGATTCTCCGGCTTGAAAGACGCCAGTAATGCCGCCATTGAATTGCGGGCTGGCGCGCTACCCGCACCTGTCCATATCTCGGAAGAGCGCACGGTCGGTCCGACTCTGGGCCAAGACTCCATCCACGACGGGGTGATGGCGGTGGTCTTCGGCATGCTCTTCGTCGTGCTCTTCATGACGCTTTATTACCGGGCTTTTGGCCTGATTGCCGACCTCGCTATCCTGGTGAATGTTCTGGCTATTCTGGCGGTGCTCTCGATAATGGGCGGTACCCTGACTCTGCCGGGTATTGCCGGTATCGTGCTGAAGATCGGCCTGGCAGTGGATGCGAATGTGCTGGTATTCGAACGTATTCGCGAGGAACTGCGCCTTGGCATGAGCGCCCGCGCTGCCATTGACGCCGGTTTCAAGAAGGCCTTTGCCACTATTGTGGACTCCAATATCACGGTGTTGATTGCGGCACTGGTGCTATTCCAGTTCGGTACTGGAGCCATCAAAGGCTTCGCGCTGGTGCTGACTATCGGTGTGATCACGTCCATGTTTACCGCGACCATGATGAGTCGTGGCATCATCGAACTCGCCCTCGGTAAGCGGCGCGTGCAAAAGCTTTATATCTGAGGCCGCAATGGAACTTTTCAAAGTCCGTACCCATGTAGATTTCATGTCCAGGCGCTGGGTTTTTCTGGGTGTGTCCGCTCTGCTGATTGTTGCTTCTGTCGCTGTTTTTCTGGTGCGCGGGCTGAACTACAGCATCGATTTCACCGGCGGCACGCTGGTGGAATTGGCCTTCAGCAAGACGCCGGATCTGGGCGCGGTGCGGGGTACCCTCACCCAGGCAGGCTTTCACGGTGCGGTAGTGCAGACCTTTGGTGGTGACCACGACCTGCTGATTCGCTTGCGCACAGTACCCGGTGAGAGCAGTGCGGTGGGTAACCAGATTTTACAGGTGTTTCAGAATGATCAGATGAAGTACCCGGACGTGCAGTTGCGCCGCACCGAATATGTCGGCCCCGAGGTGGGTAAGGAATTGCGGAACAAGGGGATCATGGCACTCATTATCGTGACCCTGGGCATCCTGATTTATGTGGGGTTTCGCTTCGAGTGGCGTTTTGCCGTGGGCGGCGTGCTTGCCATGCTCCACGATCCGATCCTGGTGGTGGGATTTTTCGCCATCAGTCACGAAGAGTTCTCCCTGACCGTGATTGCGGCGTTGCTGGTCATCATGGGCTATTCGCTCAACGATACGGTGGTGGTTTTCGACCGAATGCGTGAGGACTTGCGGGCGTCCCGCAGCGGCGATGTGGCGCAGATTTTCAACGTCGCCATCAATGAGACCCTGTCACGAACGGTGATTACCAGTTTCATCACCTTCATGGTCGCCCTGTCGCTTTTCCTCTTCGGTGGACCGGTGATTCACGGGTTTGCCACGGCGCTGGTGATTGGCGTCGTGGTGGGTACTTATTCCTCAATTTTCGTTGCGAGCCCGATTGCGCTGTGGTTGGGGCTCAAGCGGGAGCACGTCCTCAAACGCCAGTTTATCAGTGCCAAGGATCGTAACGACGGCGCCGCGTTGTAGCGCTGCACTGCGTTTGTTGGCGCTGCGCACTTGCCGTTGGCGTCGGGAAAGATTATGGTATGCCTCCACGGAGAGGTACCGAAGTGGCCATAACGGCGCCGACTCGAAATCGGATGGGGGGCAACCCCACGTGGGTTCGAATCCCACCCTCTCCGCCATGTTAAACAGATGATTACCACAACATTCCCTCTCCCTGAGTTGCTTTGCCTCATTAATCGCCGCAAGGCGGAATTCATCAGCCCTACTTCCCGGCCACACAGCAAAAAAGGGGCAGCAGGCGCCGCTGGCGCTCGACCAAGGGCAGGCGCTCTCGACCGAGGAATAGCAGTACAGCCTCACTGTCTTGACCCTGACGGCAGGCCACTGCAATATCAAAGCAACCCATAGAAACGTCATTTTAGTGTCCCATACTGGCGGTTATATCAATACCCGACAAAAAAATGGCGCTCGGAATGGGCTCATAAACTGTTTCTGGAGTGATTATGGCGGCGCATGGCGAAGTGGTGGTTCTGGGGGCAGGCATCGTTGGGGTCTCCATTGCCTTGCAACTGCAGTTACGGGGTCGTTCCACCATTCTCCTGGATCAACAGGGCCCCGGAGAGGGAACGTCCTTCGGCAATGCTGGCCTGATTCAGCGCGAGGCGGTCATGCCGCACCCCTTCCCCCGCGCTCTGGCGACGCTGCTCAGCTATGCTCGCAATCAGTCGACCGAGGCCTACTATCGGGGGGCGATGCTGCCGCGTCTGGCTATTCCCTTCATGCGGTATTGGTATAACTCCCAGGAAGATCGTCATCGGATGATTGCCCGGCATTACGCCGCACTGATAGCCCACTGTCTGGATGACCATCTGGCCTTGGCTGGAGCGGCGGGGGCGATTGATCTGCTCCGTCCCGGTGGCTGGTTGCAGGTACATGAAAAGACTGAGTCCCTGGATCATGCCCTGAAAGAGGCGGCATTTAAGGCCGAGAATTTTGCGGTGGCCTACGATGCACTCGACGGCGCTCAGGTGGCGGCGGTGGAGCGCAGTCTGCGCCCCGGATTGGCTGGCGGCATCCACTGGACCCAGCCGCTGGCCGTCGTCGACCCTCATGCGCTTACGCGCGCGTACCTGAACTATTTTACCCGGCTGGGCGGCGAGTTCCGCACCAGCGCTGTGCAGGGTGTAGAGCGCCGTTCGACAGGATGGCGCATCGCTACGGTGCATGAACCGGTCGACGCCGCCGAGGTGGTGGTGGCTTTGGGCGCCTGGTCAACGGATGTGTCCGGACCTTTGGGTTACCACCCATCGTTCTTTGTAAAAAGGGGCTACCACATGCACTACGCTCAGCCGGAGGCCACACCACTCTGTCACGCGCTGCTCGATGCCGATCAGGGCTATATGCTGGCGCCCATGCAACGCGGTATCCGGCTGACGACCGGTGCGGAGTTCGCGCATCGGGATGCCCCGCCTTCCGCTATTCCGCTCACTCGGGCGGAGGCGCAGGCCCGCCGGTTATTGCCTGCCCTGGGCAAGCGCCTGGACGCCGACCCCTGGATGGGGGTGCGCCCCTGCACCCCCGATATGCTGCCGATCATTGGCCGGGCGCCGGGGCATCCGGGGGTCTGGTATGCCTTTGGCCATTGCCATCAGGGGCTGACCCTGGGACCCACCACCGGGCGCTTGTTGGCTGAAATGATGGCGGGTGAAACGCCGTTTACGGACCCCACGCCCTACCGCCCGGAGCGATTCTGACCGGCGGGTTTCTGGATGTTGACCCGCACTGGCTCCATCAGCAATACTGCATGTTTTCCCAGTCTGTGGACGCCGGAGCCGATCATGGAGCAGGTAAGCCCTCCCAAACGCCGTCTCGAACCCTTGTGCGAGAAGATTACGCTGCCGGTGATTCGTGCGGTGGTGGACGATTTTTACAATCGCATCCAGCTTCACCCGACCCTGGCAGAGCCTTTCTCCGTCGTCCAGGACTGGGATCTGCACAAAGACCGACTCAGCCATTACTGGTGGACCGTATCCGGTGGACTGCCTTACAAAGAATACCGCTATGCGTTGGGCGACAAACACGCGTCGGTTGGAGTGAGCAATCTGCTGGTGGATGACTGGCTTGCGCTTTTCCACGAGACCATGCTGGACCACATGGATGTGGATCTTGCCCGTCGCTGGCACGGTATGGCGGCGGGTATCGGTGAGTCTTTGCGCCTGATGTTTACCCCCCGCGGCGATTAAGCAGGGGTCAGTGCTGACCGTGATCCAGAAAAAACCGGTAGGCTGGGTTGGCGGTTTCCGCTACATGCGGGTAATCGAGCCGGGCGAGCAGTGATTCAAACTCCGCCATCTCGGCATCCGGCACCTCAAAGCCCGCCAGGACCCGGCCCAGGTCAACACCATTATTGCGATAATGGAAAAGACTGATATTCCAGTGCCCGCCCAACTGGTCGAGAAATTCCATCAGGGCGCCCGGACGTTCCGGAAACTCAAAGCGATAAATCCGCTCATTCTGCGCCGCGACCGCATGGCCACCGACCATATGACGGATATGCAGCTTGGCCATTTCATCGTCACTCAGGTCCAGTGCTTCGTGGCCCGTCGTCCGTAAGTTCCCCAGCAACATATTGGCGTCTTCCCGGTCGCGGATAGCCACACCAACAAAAATATGTGCCTGATCCCGGCGGTGCAGGCGATAATTGAATTCGGTGACGACCCGCTGACCAATGGCTGCGCAGAAGGCGCGAAAGGCTCCCGGTCGCTCCGGAATCGTGACCGCAAACAGTGCTTCGCGGGCCTCGCCCAGTTCCGCCCGCTCGGCGATGAAGCGCAGACGGTCAAAGTTCATATTGGCGCCGGAGAGGATGGCGACCCAGGCCCCGCCCTGACCAGGGTCGGTTGCGGCCATCCGTTTGAGACCCGCCAGGGCAAGCGCACCCGCCGGCTCCATAATGGAACGTGTCTCGTCAAAAACATCCTTGATGGCGGCACATATCTCGTCATTACTTACCCGCACAATTTCATCCACATATTTCTGGCAGAGGGCAAAGGTGTGTTCTCCCACCTGGCGCACCGCCACGCCATCGGCGAAAATACCGACCTGCGGCAGAGTTACCCGCATTCCCGCCTGCAAAGACTGATACATGGCATCGGCCTCAAAGGGTTCAACGCCAATGATGCGAATCTCTGGCATGATGGATTTCAGGTAGCCCGCTACCCCGGCAATGAGACCGCCGCCGCCCACCGGAACAAAAATCGCTTCCAGGCCGGCGCCGCGCTGACGGAGTATCTCTGCGCCTATGGTCCCCTGTCCGGCAATGACCAGCGGATCGTCAAAGGGGGGAATGAAGACCAGGCCCGATTCGGCAATCAGTGCGTCGCAATGCACTTGCGCGTCGGAGTAGCTGTCACCATGAAGAATGACCTCCGCACCCCGCGCCCGTACCGCATTGACCTTGATTTCCGGAGTGGTGCCGGGCATGACGATCACCGCACGGATACCCAGCTTCTGAGCAGCGTAGGCGACACCCTGCGCGTGATTGCCGGCGCTGGCGGTGATGACACCGCGTGCTTTTTCGGCGTCCGAAAGCTGGGCGATTTTGTTGTAGGCGCCGCGCAGTTTGAAGCTGAACACCGGCTGCAGGTCTTCGCGTTTGAACAGCACTTCGCGCTGTAGGCGTGCGCTCAGTTTGGGCGCCGCTTCCAGGGGCGTTTCTCGGGCCACATCATAGACCCGGCTGCACAGTACTTCGCGGAGAAGATTTTTCACGAGGCGTTTTCTTCTGGTGTGTGGAGCTGCATGAGTTTGCGAAATTCGGCGATATCAGGAGCGAGGGTCGCATTCGCTTTGCTTTCCATCACTTCATAACGCTTCAGGATTTCTTCACCCATCTCGGTCAGATGCGCGCCGCCGCCATGGCTGCCGCCTGTGGCCGTGCCGACTACCGGTGCCAGGAAGCAGCGATTCATGGTATCTACCAGCAACCAGGCACGCCGATAACTCATATTCATTGCGCGCGCCGCTGCGGAGATGGAGCCTTCTTCGCGAATATGGCGAAGCAGTTCGGCCTTGCCGGGGCCAACGGCGATGGCTTCTGCCAGCAGAATGCGAAGACGGGGTTGCAGATGGTCTGTCATGGAATGTTCTTCCTTTCAAAATAGTCCAGCAGCGTGTTTGGCAACCAGCGCAGATGACCCGGAAAGGCCCCCTCTATAAAGCCAACATGACCGCCATGCTCGGTGATGCAACGTGTTACGGCCGGGTTTGTCTGAACATTGCGTAGGCTGTCGACGGGTACAATAGGATCATCCGCGCTGTTCAGAAGCAGTGTGGGCACATTGATATGTGACAACAACGGCGCTGCGGAGCCTTCTTTCCAGAGGTGTCGGGCGCCTGAAAAACCATGTACGGGTGCCGTAAAATATTCGTCGAAATCATACACGCTTTTTGCCGAAAAGACCCGTGGCCAGTCCGCCATATCCGGGTACTTGGCCTCGTAACGGCGGACAGAACTCTTCATTTTCAGGAGAAAATACCGGTTGTAGAAGCGAAGATAACCGGATTGCAGATGCTCTGCCGTCGCGATCAGATCAATGGGCGCGCAGACCGCAGCCGCACTTTCCAGATTTTTGTGCGCCTCGTCTCGTGCCTCGCCCAGATATTTGAGAAGAGCGTTTCCGCCGAGGGAGACACCGACGGCGTAGCGTGGGCGTCGTGGGAACAGTGCCGTAGCGCGCTCCAGCATCCAGCGAATCTCGGCACTATCACCCGCGTGGTAGCCGCGGGGCAGGAAATTGTCAATTCCCCCGCAGCCGCGGAAGTTGATAAAGCAGCCTGCCCAGCCCCTCTGCCGCAGAGCCGCCGCGAGGGAGTGGGCATAATGTCCACGCGAACTGCTCGCCAAGCCATGAAAGAGGATAACCACGGGTGCATCGTCTGATGTGTCCACCCGGTCTACAGCCACCTGGTCGCCATCAGGCGTTTCCCAGATTTCCCGGCGAAATTCGACAGAACCCGAGTGGGCGAAAAACGGCGCCCAGATGGTCTGAAAATGGCCACCCCGCGACCACCAGGGCGGATGAAAAGTGCAGGAAGAATTCAATCCTCTATATAGGCGTCGTGACTGCGCAAATAGGTTTCGAGATCGTCAATGCAACTGCCACAACCGCCGCCGCATCCGGCGTGGACCATCAAAAGCTCCATAAAAGGCAAGGGGGTGGCGCGCTGACGCTCAAGGATTTCCTGAAAGGTGGCGGCCGAACAGCAGCAGTAGGGGCTGTCATCGACTTCCTCGGGAGCGGCGGACATGGCAGAACTTTCACCTCTGACGGTATGCGTTAAAGCAAAGGCATACAGTAACTATTGGGGGCGTGCGGTGCAAGAGCCTGCCGCGATCCACATCGAAACCACCGCGATTTGATGGTCAGGGCTGGTATTGCTTGAGTCATGATATAAAATGCTCGTATCGACGCGAGTTAATGGCGACGAGGACTCTTGCTGTAAGGTCAGCACGATATTTTTATGAAGAAAAGTTACCATCTCGCTGAGAGACCGCGTATCATTGTCATAAAAAGTTCATAAAAGTGTCGCACTATTGTCATGGTTGTGGGTCACAATAAGTGAAGGTTCGTTATCGTTTTTGCACGGAGAGCCCCGTATGCTCAGCACCCAATCTCACGGCAGTACCGGTCACGTCGCCACCAAGAAGGAGCGCTCGTTGCGTCTCTATCTGGCACGTCACCAGGACGAAGTAGAAGCGGCGCAACGACTGCGCTATGGCGTATTCAGTGCCGAGTATGGTGCCCAGTTCGGTGGTCGTCCTGGGCTGGATCAGGATGAGTACGACCCCTTTTGTGAGCACCTGATTGTCGAAGACGAGCTCCGTCAGGAAGTTGTTGGTACTTATCGTCTCTTCCGCCCCGAGAAAGTCGCCCGGGTAGGGCGCTATTATGCCGAGACAGAGTTTGATCTTTCACGTCTGCTGGCATTGAATGTGCGAATTATGGAGTTGGGACGGTCCTGCGTACATCCTGAGTACCGTCAGGGCGCGGTGATTGCGTTGCTCTGGTCGGGGCTGGCCGAGGCCATGACGATGTGGCAAATCGATTATCTCATGGGCTGCGCGAGTGTACACAGCACCGACGGCCCAGCCCTTGGCGCTCTGTACCAGCGTCTCAATATGTACCTGACGCCGCAGGAACAGCGGGTTTTCCCCCTGCGCGCTGTCCCCAATTTTGATGTGCAGGCGCAGGTAGACCCTGCCACACTGCCTAGCCTGCTCAAGGGCTATTTAAGGGCGGGGGTGCGTATTGGCGGCGAACCTTTCTGGGATCCGCAATTCCATTGTGCAGATTTCTTCGTCTGGTGCGAGTCTGGTCTGATCACCCCTCGCTATCAGCAGCGCTTTCTGGAACCGGTGGACGCGCGTAAGTGATACGCCGTAAAAAGCCCGTTTCGGTATTGATAACTTACCCGGGGCGGCGCTGGCGTCGTTCGCGGCCCAAGGCTTTGCGGCGTATCTGGCGGCTGCCGGTGCTGGTGTTTTATCTGCTTCTGGCCTTTCCGTTGGCCGTCTGGACTTGTGCACGCAAGCCCGAGCCCGATGCGGGTAGTTATCGAGCTTTTGCCTGGTGGAGTCGGCGGGCCTTGCGTATCCTTGGGATCCATTTGCGCGTGGACGGGGCCATCCCTAAATCGCCGGTACTTGTCGCCGCTAATCACGTGTCCTACCTGGATATTCTCGCGCTCGCGACCCTGGTTCCGGGGCGTTTTGTGGCGAAGACGGAAATGCGTGCCTGGCCGTTTTTCGGGATTATGGGTGAGTGGCTGGGGACGCTCTTCATCGATCGTAGCGACGCCCGCGCCAGTCAGCGCACCATGCGTCAGGCCAGTGCGATTCTGACAGCTGGCACCAGTGTTGTGCTCTTTCCAGAAGGGACCACCAGCGATGGGAAGGGGGTGGGTGATTTTTTTGCGGCACCTTTCGAGACCGCATCCGGGGCGGCAGCACCGACGATTCCTGTCGCTTTGCGCTATGAAGACGTACTGCGCCCCGGTCAGCCCGATCCCCTCTGCCCCTTCATTGGGGAAGATAGCTTGTTTGGACATCTCTGGAGACTGGCAGCGGCGGCACCGTTGACACTGCGCGTTGAATTCCTGCCTGCGCTGGCGCCGGAATTGGGTCGCCGGAAGCTGGCAGCGACGGCTCAGGCGGCTATTGCCGATGCCTTACACCGGATGGAGCAAGGGGCTTCAATCACCTATCTGCATAATCCCCGCCGTCGTCCTATCCGGGATGCCTGGGCAGCATGGCGGCATGGTCACGAGGGTTAGTTAGGCAGGCCGCCAGTTATGAACGCTTTCCACCAGGGTGGCGACATTTCCGACGGGGGTTTGTGGGGTAATGCCATGGCCGAGATTAAAGATATGGCCCGGCCCAGGTCCATGGCTGGTCAGAACGCGCTCTGCCTCTGCAGCGACAGCGCTGGCGCTGCCATAGAGGGCGATGGGGTCCATATTGCCCTGCAGTGCTATGCCATCACCCAGATGTTGACGGGCGACACTTAACTCGGTTGTCCAGTCGAGACCCAGCACATCAGCGCCGCTCGCCGCCATTGCTCCCAACCAGTTACCCCCGCCCTTGGTAAAGAGCAGGATTGGCACCGGGCGGCCTTCTGCTTCGCGCTTCAAACCGGCGATGATCTCGCTCATGTAGGCAAGCGAGAACTCTGCATAGGCCGGGGTACTGAGACTGCCACCCCAGGTATCAAAAATCATCACTGCCTGCGCCCCTGCGGCAATCTGCGCGTTGAGGTATTGGCAGACCGCTGCGGCCAGATGACGTAGGAGGCGATGTAGCAGCGCTGGATCACTATATAGTAACCCTTTGATATGGATGAAGTCGCGGCTGCCGCGACCTTCGATCATGTAGCAGGCGAGGGTCCATGGGCTGCCTGCAAAGCCGATGAGAGGTACCCGTCCATTCAGCTCACGGCGGATGAGACGCACCGCATCCATCACAAAGCGCAGCTCCGTTTCTGGATCGGGCTGACTCAGTGCGTCGATGTCCGCAGCGTTACGCAAGGGACGTTCGAATACCGGACCTTCGCCCTCCTGAAATTGCAGTCCAAGTCCCATGACATAAGGAATGGTCAGGATGTCCGAAAAAAGGATGGCGGCATCCAGCGGAAAGCGATCAATGGGCTGCAGCGTCACTTCACAGGCCAGTTCCGGTGTGGTGCAGAGGGTGAGAAAATCCCCGGCACGGACGCGGGTAGCGCGGTACTCCGGCAGGTAACGCCCGGCCTGACGCATCAGCCAGACGGGGACATGATCCACTGGTTGACGCAGGCAGGCACGCAGGAAATTATCATTCTGCAATGCGGACTTCATCGGCTATACGCCCAGTTGATCGAGGATGCCCTCGGCGGCCCTGCGCCCTTCATCTACCGCCGTGACGACTAGGTCAGAGCCGCGGCGCATGTCCCCCCCGGCAAAGATACGTGGGTTAGTGGTCTGGAATCGTTCGTTGGTATTAATCCGTCCACGGGCGTCCGTGCTGATGCCGTATTCGGCAAACCAGGGGGCGGGGGAGGGATCAAAACCAAAAGCGATGATCACCGCATCGGCATCCAGTATCTGCTCTGAGCCAGGAACAATTTCTGGATGGCGACGACCCTTGGCATCGGGCTGCCCCAGACGAGTTTCGACCAGGCGCACACTCCGTGCGCCGGATACCGCATCACCCGTGATCTCGACGGGCTGGCGGTTGAAGAGAAATTTGACTCCCTCTTCGCGGGCATTGGCGACTTCCCGGCGCGAGCCAGGCATGTTTTCTTCATCGCGACGATAGGCGCAGGTGACCGTGCTGGCACCCTGGCGGATGGCGGTGCGTAAACAATCCATGGCGGTATCGCCACCACCCAGCACCACGACCCGTTTGCCGGACAGGTTGACGTAGGGGAGTGCCGGGTCCAACAACTGCATCAGGTGTCGCGTGTTTGCAATCAGATAGGGCAGCGCCTTGAGGACGCCAGGCAGGTTCTCGCCAGGAAACTCGCCAATCTTGGCCGTGTAGGTGCCCATCCCCAGAAACACGGCGTCAAAGTCTTCCAACAGATTACCCAGGGAAATATCTTTGCCGACTTCTGTATCGAGCTGAAAGCGGATACCCATTTCCTGAAGCAGATCGGCGCGGCGGGCCACTACTGCTTTTTCCAGCTTGAAAGGCGGAATGCCAAAGGTGAGCAGGCCGCCAACTGCCGGGTAGCGGTCAAACACGACCACTTCGGTGCCTGCGCGGTTGAGAATATCTGCACAACCCAACCCGGCAGGGCCAGCCCCTACCACCGCAACGCGCTTGCCGTTGGGGATGATATCGGGTGTTTCCGGTCGCCAGCCGCGGGCCAGGGCTTCTTCAGTGATGAATCTTTCCAGGTTGCCGATGGTAACGGCGCCAAAGCCGTCATTGAGGGTGCAGGCACCTTCACAAAGGCGATCCTGTGGGCAGATGCGGCCACAGATCTCCGGGAGGGTGTTGGTCTGATGGGAGAGACTGGCCGCTTCTTCCAGGCGGTTTTCAACAATGAGCTGCAGCCAGTTGGGAATATAGTTATGCACTGGGCACTTCCACTCACAATATGGGTTGCCGCAGTGCAGGCAGCGGTCGGCCTGAAGCTGTGCACTGTCCAGGTCAAAGCTGTGGTAAATTTCCGTGAAGGCCGCGCGGCGTTCTTCCACGTCCACCTTTTTGGGGTCCTGTCGCGGGTCTTCGATAAATGAAAAATGACTCATGGTTTTTCCTCAGTGGTGACGCGGTCAGCTCGCTTCTTCGAGCAGAACATCCAGTTTGGCCGCCTTGGGCACCACCAGCCAGACATCACGGATAAAGTGGGTCCAGTCCTTGAGCAACCCTGCGGCATAACTGCTGCCAGTGGTGGCCGCATGGGCTTCGATATGGCGTCGCAGGAGGGCCTCGTAGCCGCGCATGGACTCGGTTTCAATCCGGTGATAATTCACTAGTTCGCCATTCACCTGATCAGGAAACTGGCGGGCCTGATCGCGGACAAAGGCGAGACCACCGGTCATGCCCGCGCCAAAGTTTACGCCGACCGGGCCGAGGATGACGATCTGGCCTCCGGTCATGTACTCGCAGGCATGGTCCCCGGCGCCTTCGATCACAGCGATGGCTCCGGAGTTACGCACCGCAAAACGCTCACCGGCGCGCCCTGCGGCATAAAGACGCCCGCCAGTGGCTCCGTACAGACAGGTGTTGCCGACAATAGCCGAGTCTTGGCTGGCATAGGAAACGCCCGCTGGCGGTGCGATGATGATGGTGCCACCGTTCATGGCCTTACCTACATAATCGTTGGCGTCGCCGTGCAGATGCAGGGTCATACCCTGCACGCAGAAGGCACCAAAGGACTGGCCCGCCGTACCCTGCAAGTCGACGTGTACCGCATCTTCCCGCAGGCCAGAATTACCATAGCGACGGGCGATTTCTCCGGCGAGACGGGCGCCGATGGAGCGGTTCACGTTGCGAATCGGATAGTGCAGGCGGGTGGGGATTTGCTCGTCCAGCGCAGGTCGCGCGTCCTTCACCATGGTCTCAGCAAGCTCGCCTTTATCGAAAGGTGGGTTACGATCCTGGGTGTGGATGTTGCTGTCGGCATCGCGCAGATCGGTATTGGCCAGCAGCGGACGCAGGTCGAGATGTGCTTGTTTTTCCGTCTGCGCCCCACCGATTTCCAGCATCTGGGTGGCACCAACCAAGTCGTCAAAGCACCGGATGCCGAGTTGCGCCATGATTTCGCGGACTTCTTCGGCGACGAAGCGGAAGTAGTTGATGACCATTTCCGGGAGGCCGGTGAAATGTTTGCGCAGGGTCTCATCCTGCGTGGCAATGCCGGTGGCGCAGTTGTTGAGGTGGCAGATGCGCAGATACTTGCAACCCAACGCAATCATCGGGGCGGTGCCAAAACCGAAGCTTTCGGCTCCCAGCAAGGCGCCTTTGACCACATCCAGCCCGGTCTTGAAGCCACCGTCGGCCTGCAAACGCACCCGATGCCGCAAGTGGTTGCGGCGCAGGGTGACCTGAGTTTCCGCCAAACCCAGCTCCCACGGCGAACCGGCATATTTGACCGAAGTCAGCGGGCTGGCGCCGGTACCACCATCATAACCGGCGATGGTGATGCGGTCAGCATAGGCCTTGGCCACCCCGGCCGCGATGGTACCGACACCGGCCTCGGAGACCAGCTTGACGGAGACATAGGCCTGTGGATTGATCTGCTTGAGGTCAAAAATGAGCTGTGCCAGATCCTCGATGGAATAGATATCGTGGTGGGGCGGCGGGCTGATGAGGGCGACGCCTTCCTTGGCGTAGCGCAGGCGGGCGATGATGCCGCTGACCTTATGCCCCGGCAACTGACCGCCTTCGCCGGGCTTGGCGCCCTGGGCTACCTTGATCTGCAACTCTTCGGCATTGACGGCATACTCCGGCGTCACACCAAAGCGACCGGAGGCGATCTGCTTGATCTTGCTGACCTTGTTGTTGTGATAACGGGCCGGGTCTTCGCCGCCTTCACCGGAGTTCGAGCGCCCGCCGATGGTGTTCATAGCGATGGCCAGGGCCTCATGGGCCTCGGGCGAGAGCGCGCCCAGGGACATGGCTGCCGTGTCAAAACGGCGGGTGATGGCCTCAATGGGTTCAACCTCACTGAGCGAAATGGGTTGTGCTGCCGTGCGCAATTGCAGCAGGTCGCGCAGGTTGGTGATCGGGCGTTCGTTGACGAGTCCGGAAAACACCTGATAGTCGGTATAGCGTCCTGATTTTACAGCCGTTTGCAGGCTCTGGACGACGTCCGGGTGGTAGGCGTGATATTCGCCACCATTGATATATTTGAGCAGACCACCGATAGGTAGCGTCTTCCGCGGCAGGTAGGCGTCGCGGACCTGCTGGCGGATATCGCTTTCCAATGTACTAAAGGAAGCGCCGCCAATCCGGCTCACCGTACCCTTGAAGCAGCGCTCCACCACCGTCTGATCCAGACCAAGTGCTTCAAAAAGTTGGGTGCTGCGGTAAGAGGCGAGGGTGGAAATCCCCATCTTGGATAGAATCTTGTAGAGGCCTTTGTCGATGCCTTTGCGATAATTTTCCAGCGCCTTGAGGGCCGTGACCGGCTGGCTGAAGGCATGCCGCTCGGCCAGACTGCGGATGATGGCATAGCTCAGGTAGGGATAGACAGCGGTGGCACCGTAACCGATCAGTGTGGCGAAATGGTGGGGATCGCGGGTGTGGGCGGTGGCCACGACGATATTGCAGCGGGTGCGCAGACCAGCATCGATGAGGGCGTGGTGGACTGCACCTACCGCCATCAGTGCCGGGATGTAGAGCCGATCGCGCTCCAGGGCGTGATCCGAGAGCACCAGGATAACGGCTCCGTGCCGCACCGCTTCGATGACTTCTTCGCAGAGGGCTTCAATAGCGCCTCCCAGATTGCTGTCTGCCGCGGAATAACAGAGATCAAAAGTCTGGCCGCGAAAGGCCGGTTCCGTCCGGCTGGTGAGGGCGACAAAAGTGGCATCGGAGAGCACCGGGGAGTGTACTTCAATGCGCCGGGCATATTCGGGACGCTCGGCAAACAGGTTGCTTTCACTGCCGATGACCGTGTTGAGGGACATCACCAGGGCTTCACGCAGGGGGTCGATGGGGGGATTGGTGACCTGGGCGAATTGCTGACGGAAATAATCGGCAATATGCCGGGTTTGCCGCGATAAGATCGCCATGGGGGTGTCGTCACCCATGGAGCCGACGGCTTCCTGGGCGCCCTCGGCGAGGACACGAATGACTTGGTCTTCTTCTTCAAAGCTGACACCAAAGGCCTTTTCGCTGACCAGCAGGTCGCTTACCGGCAGTACCGGGGTGGTGTCGCTGTCGTCACTATCGAGATGCTCAGCATATCGATCCAGCCATTCCCGGTAGGGGTTGCTGTTCTGGATTCGCGCGTCGATGTCTGCCGACTCAAGGAATTTTCCGGTGGCCATATCCACCGCCACCAATTGCCCCGGCCCGACCCGACCCTGCACGGCGATGTCGCGGTGATCGTAGTCAAAGACGCCCACTTCGGAGGCGATGTTGATGATACGGTCTTTGGTGATGACATAACGGGCCGGGCGCAAGCCGTTGCGATCCAGTGCACAAGCCGCGATGCGTCCGGTGTTGAGCACCAGCCCGGCAGGGCCATCCCAGGCCTCCATGCGCATGGAGTGATATTCGTAGAAGGCGCGCAGGGCGGGTTCAATGCGCGGAACATTGTGCCAGGCGGGCGGCACCAACAGGCGGATGGCCTTGAAGAAGTCCATGCCGCCCTGCACCAGCAGTTCAAGCATATTGTCGAGGCTAAAAGAGTCGCTGCCACCGCCCACTGCAGGTAGCACTTCTGCCATAGGCAGCAGGTCGGATTGGAGCTGCGCCTCGCGCGCCTTGGCCCACAGACGGTTGCCCTGCACCGTATTCAACTCGCCATTGTGGGCGAGCATGCGGAAGGGTTGGCATAGCCGCCATTCCGGCCAGGTATTAGTGGAGAAGCGTTGGTGATAGGTGACGAGCGCGGAGGCGAAGCGTGGGTCGCAGAGATCGGGATAAAAAACGGGGAGATTCTCTGGCAGCACCAAGCCCTTGTAGCCGATGACCTGGGAGGAACAGGTCACGGCAAAAAAGCTGCTCTCGTCGACAAAGCGTTTTTCTACCCGTCGTCGCAGGCGATAAAGGAGGCGTTCGTGACTGTCTGTATCCGCGGCGTCGGGGAGGCCCACAAAGGCTTGCCATACACCCGGCAGGCTCTTAAGGGCTTCGTCACCACAAGCGGCAAGGTCGGTAGGGACCTCGCGCCAGCCCAGACATCGGAGACCGAGGTCTTCGGCTTCGGCATCCAGTGTCGTGCGGATTTCATCCGCAACCGATTGGTCCTGCGGGAGAAAAAACTGGCCGATACCGAAATGTTTGCCGAGAGCAACACCCTGCTCGGTGGCGATGGCGCGGAAAAAGGCCTCCGGCATCTGCAACAGCAGGCCGCAACCGTCGCCACTCTTGCCATCGGCGGCTACTGCGCCGCGGTGGGTGAGGCGTGCCAGGGAGGTGATTGCCGTCGCGACAATGGCGTGACTGGCTTGGTTGTCCATCTGGGCAATCAGCCCAAAGCCACAGGAGTCCCGTTCAAAGTCGGAGGAATATAAGCTGTGCGTCATAGTGTCACCTGGTTATCACATCACCCTGTCGCCGGACTGCAATGCAGGGCCGAGCATTATAACGCGCTCATGGGCACCATCCAAGGGCTCAGGCTTCGCCATGTGGATCGAAGATGCGGTCATACTCGGCAATGGCAAAGCGGTCGGTCATGCCAGCCACATAGTCGGCAACGACACGCGCCTGGCGCTTCGCTGCACCGCTACACTCGTTGATGCGCACCTGATATTTTAGCGGGAGCAGTCGAGGATCTTCACACAGGGTATGAAAAAGTTTGCGTACCAGACGCTTGGCTTTTTCCGCTTGACGATGCACCCGCGGGTGACGATACATACGCTGAAAAAGGAGGCGTTTGAGCACAGCGACGTCGTGGGCGATGGCGGGACTGTGGGCTGCGAGGGGGTGTGGCGCGGCCCGTACATCTGCGATCGTGATGATGCCCTCGGCGGCGATGCGGCGTCGGGTTTCATCGACTAGATCGTGGATGAGCAGGTTGATGAGGCGGCGGCCGGTTTCGTGACGCAATACGGTTTCGGAGGCTTCGGGATAGCGCTGGGACACCTCCACAAAAATAGCCCCATACAAGGTGCTGGCACAGAGTTCTTCCAGATTGAGCAGGCCAGCGCGTAAGCCGTCATCAATATCGTGGTTATTATAGGCAATCTCGTCGGCGAGATTGGTGATCTGCGCCTCCAGACTGGGATGGCTGCCCTGCAGAAAGCGTTCACCCACATCTCCCAGGTCGGCTGCTTTGCTTTTGGCGCAGTGTTTGAGAATGCCCTCGCGGGTTTCAAAGCTCAAATTCAAGCCTGGAAAGTCGCCATAGCGCCTTTCCAGGTGATCTACAATACGCAGGGACTGGATATTGTGCTCGAAACCGCCGAGGTCGGCCATACACTCCTGCAAAGCATCCTGCCCGGCATGACCAAAAGGGGTATGACCGAGATCGTGGGCCAGGGCAATGGCTTCGACCAGATCCTCATTCAGGGCCAACTGGCGGGCGATGGCGCGACCCACCTGTCCGACTTCCAGGCTGTGGGTGAGGCGGGTGCGATAGAGGTCACCCTCGTGATTCACAAAGACCTGGGTCTTGTATTCAAGACGGCGGAAGGCGCTGGAGTGGATGACCCGGTCCCGGTCGCGCTGAAAGGCGCTGCGACCGGCGGGCGGTTCCTCCGCATGTTTGCGGCCACGGCTTTGTGCGGGGTCGGCGGCGTAAGGCGCCAATCTCTCGGACTGGTTCGGAGAGACAGGGTCAGGCATGCCCGGACGATTCCTGTACTGCGACACGGGCGGCGGATTCGTCTATTACCCGCTGCATGGTTTCGGCGAGCAGAGGCAGGCGCGTGGCGAACAGCGCAAAGGCTGCATCGGCATATTCGCGGATTTCATACTGGGCATCTTTCTTGCACCGTAGCTTGAAAAAGTTCATCAGGCTGCGGAAGTTGACCGTCCAGTAGACATCCGAGTAGGCGGCAACCGGCATCACGTTACGCAGGAGCTCGCGGGCCCGGCCGCGGTAAGGGTCGCGTCCGCCCTCTTTAGGACCCAACTCGCCGCTTTCGCGCGCCAGATCAATGCGGCTGCAAGCCGCATTGTATTGATGCTCGTACCAGCCAAAGAGCTGCGCCATCAGCGCTTCGTATTCGCTTATGGCCGCCTCGTCCAATACCGAAAAGCCATCCACCGTGCGTGCGGCGGCATCGGGCACGTAGGCGACAGAGAGGGGCTTGCGGTAGCGCATGGAAAATTCGTTCCAGCTAGAAACGCGGTGTTTAACCCATTGGCGCAACACAAAAATCGGCGCGATGAAGCGGAAGCGGAAGTAGACGGTCTCGAAGGGGGTGCCATGTTGATCGCGCAGTAGCTGGTAGAGCAGGGCGCGGTCGCGCTCTGAAAATTCGTGCCCGCTGCGGAGGCGCTGGTTGGTGGTGCTGATGCGCGCGGTGTTGATGATGGTGGCTTCGTCACCCCAAGTCTCTTCCAGTTCGATGAAACCGAAGTTGCCAATACGGCGGGTGCCGCCGGGGTTCAGCGCGATGCGTTGCGCCATTTCCTCTTGCAGTTCCGCGGTTGCTTTATTGATCTCATGCATGTCCATGCTCCATGAAGGCCTGAAGGGTTTGAGTGATAGCGGCCGAGGGGACATCTCCGGTGATGACTGCATTCCCAATGCCGCGCAGCAGGATGAAGCGCACCCGGCCCCCCTCCGCTTTCTTGTCAACGCGCATAAAGCCAAGATAATCGGCGACGGGGAGTGTGGGGGCCAGCGTGGGTAATCCAGCAGCTTTGATGAGGGCGTAGATACGATCCTGCTCGCTCTCCCGAATCAGATCGAGACGGCGCGAAAGATCTGCTGCCATGACCATGCCGATGGCCACCGCTTCGCCATGCAGGTACTGGCCGTAGCCGGTCGCCGCTTCAATGGCATGGCCGAAGGTGTGACCGAGGTTGAGAATGGCCCGCAACCCCCCCTCCAATTCGTCGCGTGCCACGACGTCGGCTTTGTCTTTGCAGGAGCATTGGATCACTTTGGCCAGGGCGTCGGCCTCCCGGGCGAGCACCGCATCCATGTGGTCTTCGAGCCAAGAGAAAAAGCCCTGATCGTTAATCAGGCCATATTTAATCACCTCGGCCAGTCCTGAGCGGAATTCCCGGTCAGGCAGGCTGTCCAGGGTATCGGTGTCGGCGATCACGGCACGTGGCTGGTAAAAAGCGCCGATCATGTTTTTACCCAGTGGGTGATTGACCCCGGTTTTGCCACCGACAGAGGAGTCTACCATGGCGAGCAGGGTGGTCGGCACCTGAATGTAGGTGACTCCACGCTGATACACGGCGGCGGCGAAGCCGGTGATGTCTCCGACGACGCCGCCGCCGAGGGCGCAGAGGGTGCAGTCACGGCCGTAACCCGCACTCAGCAGGCGCCCGGTAATTTCTTGGATATGAGCGAGAGACTTGCTCTCCTCGCCAGCTGGCAGGATGATGACCAGCAAGTCCTTTTCAAGTTTCTTCAGGGTTGTTTGCAGCGTTTCTAGGTAGAAGGGCGCGACATTGCTGTCCGTGATAATCGCGACCGGGCCTTTGCTCAGGACGGGAGCGAAAAGGGTCGGATCGGCGAGGATGCCGGTGCTTATGTGGATGGGGTAACTGCGCGGACCCAGATCGACGCGAAGGCTGTGCATAACGTTTACTCTTATAGACCGATTTATACCCCATTGTTGGGGTTCTTTTACGTTGAGGCAAGTGTGCTGCCGCCATCGCGACCGTTTGAGCTTCTTGGACTGGCTATCCTCGTGCGGGCGCTTGTCCTGCACGCTGTTGGAGATGTCGCAGTATCCGGCGCAAGACCTGATCCGAGCGCAGACCATCGCCCAGCACCCGCCAGTGTGCGGTCTCCTGATAGAGCGTATTGCGTTGCTCCGCGAGTGTTTTCAGGCGCGTATCGAGGTCGGTATTTTGCAACAGGGGACGGCTGCGGTCATGGCGAATACGTTTGAGTTGCTCGCCGACACTGACATCCAGATAAATGACCTCGCCCATGCATCGCAAATAATAACGATTGGCAGGGTCGAGTATGGCACCGCCACCGGTGGCCAGTACGATCGCCTCACTCCGGGAGGAAAGGTCGGCGATAACTTTGCGTTCCCGTTCGCGGAAGCCGGACTCCCCTTCAATTTCAAAGATGGTGGGGATGTCTACGCCCGTATGATGTACGATCAGCGCGTCACTATCCACATAAGGAAGACGCAATCGGGCGGCCAGGAGCCGCCCGATGGTGGATTTACCCGATCCCATCGGACCGACGAGGATAATACTTCCGGTCATTGCCCGAGATTGGCGTTGCCGGAAGTCCCACCGAGGCCATCTGGGGCGCCGCCGCCAATCACCTTGGGGGTCAGGAAGACCAGCAGTTCGGTCTTGGCCACATTTTTCAGGTGACTCTTGAAGAGCCAACCGAGCAGAGGGATGTCCTTCAATAAGGGGACGCCGGTTTCCGTCCGGGTGATTGAGTCGGTATAAATGCCACCGATGACCACGGTCTGGCCGTTGTTGACCAGCAGCTTGGTTTTAACCTGCTGGGTATCAATGGGAATGCCGGAGGGCAGGGCCTGGGCATAGTTGGGCTGGTTATTTTGCGCGTCCACATCCAGGGTGATCTTGCCGTTGGGTGAGATGTGCGGTGTGACATCCAGGCTGAGCTCCGCTTTCTTGAAGGATACCGATGTTGCGCCGCTGCTGGTGGACTGCTGATAGGGGATTTCCTGACCCTGTTCGATGACGGCTTTTTCGTTGTCCTGGGTGAGAACTTTGGGGCTGGAGATAATCTTGGCGCGGTTATTCGCTTGCAGCGCCTGTAATTGCAAGTTCAAGATGCGATTACCGGCGGCGGTGCCCAGGGCAAAACCCAGCGAAGCCGGATTGGTGCCAGCGAGGGCGCTGCCGGCGGTGGAAGGCGTCAGGTTTACCAAGGCCGGGGTGGTGAAGCCGGTTCCGCTGGTGGTGGAAGTTCCAGACATCGGGTAGGCGCCCCCCTGTGTTGGGGTGACTCCTGAAGCACCAGTGCCCGACAGGTTGACGACCCCGCCGCCGCCGCCGCCGGTATAAGTCCCGCCCCAAACCACCCCCAGGGACTGTGCCGCATTGGTGGTGACCTGCACAATGCGCGCTTCAATCAATACCTGCGGGACCGGACGATCGATCTTGGCGATCAGGTTTTTAATGTTGGTAATATCCTGCGGGGTGTCTCGAACCAGCAGGCTGTTGGTGCGGGTTACTACCGCTACCGAGCCGCGTGGGCCGAGCAGCGAGTTGCCAATAAGGCTGGAGCTCGGAATGCCCAGTGCACTGGCCAGAGCGGCATTCTGTGCGGGATTCATGCTCGTGCCATTGTCGGCCCCTGCAACTCCAGTTTGCTGGTTTTGATCGAAACCCTGCAGTAGCGAGGCAATCTGCGAGGCTTTTGCATATTTGATCTGTATCAGCTCCGTCTCTAGCGGTTCGAGCTTGCGCTTGCTGGCAGCGGCCTTCAGTTGTGCCTCTTCCTGGCTGGTAATCTGGTTGGCCGGAGCCACCCAGAGAATGTTGCCGATATGTTTTTTCGCCAGTCCCTGAGACTCCAGAATCACCTGAAGCGCTTGCTCCCACGGCTCGTTCTTGAGACGGATGGAAAGACTGCCCGTTACATTGTTGGAAACCACGATGTTTTGGTGAGTGAAGTCGGCAATCACTTGCAGGGCATCGCGCACGCTGATGTTCTGGAAGTCCATACTCAGGCGCGCACCGGCATCGGGATTGATGCCTGCCGCAGTGGTTCTGGGATGTACGTCAATCAACGTGTGTTGCCCCAGCTGGTAGGCCGAGTACTCATAAGGACCGTGAATGGCAAAAACCAATCGGGTGCTACGTCCCAGAGGATAGCTGTCCACATACTGAACCGGGGTGCCGAACTGGTTGACCCCGAAACGGTGGGTGTAGCTGGAGGGAATGATCGTGTCTTTGAGCTCGACGATGAGGGCGCCATTCTCACGAGTGACGTTCATCTGCGGTTGCGGGCCGGAGATGGAAAGATTGAGGACGCCGCCGCCATCCTTCCCACGCTTAAAACTCAGATCATTGATTTGTGTGCCTGATGTGATGGTTGGGGTGGGCAGGGGCGGCGCCGACGTCACCGGGGTTTCTGTCGCACGGCTGCTGGCGGGCACGCTCGGGACACTTGCGGCAGACGCTTCACTCTGATTGGCGACCAAGGCCAGTCGATAACCGCCGGGCGCCGGCTCCATCATGATTGCCTGCGGTGACTTCAACAGCAGATCAAGGCGGGCGTGATGACCCACATTTTCGGTGAGCACATTCTGCACAGCACCGCTGCCGGCGACGGTACCCACGGAACTCATAAAATGGGCGTCACTGAAGTCAATGCGCACCCGATAACCGCCATTCATTGTGTTTACGTCGTAGGCAGGGCGGCTGTCACTGCGGATCAGGAACGCCGTGCCATGCTGATCCCGTACCGGCGTAACGCTGCTGATCAGGCTCTCGGCCCAGGCGGCACCGGAGATCAGGCAGAGCGTCGCCGCCATGATGGCAATAATCGCTGGCCTCAGTACCAAAGAGCGGGGCTGAGGGTTTGCAGCGACACGGCGGGTGTGGTGGGCGGTACTGGATGCTGTGCTCATCTTTTCGCTATCCTCTGTATTCTTTGGGGTTAGGCAAATCATGTTTAGTTGCCGTTTTGCATGTGCAAAACGGTCTGTTCTTTCTGGAATCCACCGAAGGCGTTGGGTATGTATTGTTCGACGGTGACCGACCGTTTCGTCATGTCATCCTCAATGCGCACGATGCGACCATTATGGGTGCCGATGTAGCTGCCGATGGTTGCGCGATAGATTTTTTTATCCGGCGCCAGGACCACGGCCCAGAGCTTGTCCTGATTATCCCGAACAATGCCGGTTATGCTCAGGCTGGAAAGCGCATATTTTTCCAGCGGCTGGACAGGCCCATGACTGGCCGGACGTGGGCCGGTACTGGCGGCAGCAGCTTCCTTGCGCAACAGAAGCTCCGAGAAGCTCGTGAAGGGATCACGGTTGAGCGGATTCTCATAAGCCTTCGGCGCGTAAGCAGGGGGCACGGGCAGCGGTGTAATGTGCGTGTTGCTCTTCGGGCCGTCAGCAACGAAGGTCTGAAGATGGCGGAGATTGTCGTTGTCTGAGCAACCGCTCAGTAGCGCCATGCCGGTAAGCATCATCAGGATATGTAGAGAGCGTTTCATGGTTGGCCCCCTTTCTTGCTTTGATGACCGGCACTGCCACCGCCATCCAGATAACGATAAGTGGTTGCTGTACACTGCATCACCAGTTTCTGGACAGCCTGAGCCTTGGCCGCGCTGGTTGCACCCGCATCAGGCATCCGGGCAATGTCGATATTGTTAATGGTGACGATGCGAGGCATGGCGGCGACCGCGGCGGCGAAACGCCCGATGTCATTGTAGGTACCGACTACTTTGAGCTTGACCGGGATCTCGGCATAGAAATTTTTGTTCACTTCTCCGGTAGGCTGGAACAGTTCGAAATCCAATCCGCGACTACGTCCCGCCAATGTCACATTATCCAGCAACGAAGGAATCTGTGTGCGGTTGGGCAACTGCTGCAGAAAGTTCTGAAAACGCCGATTCATTTCCCTGATCTGGGCCTGATATGCAGGCAGGGAGGCGGCCAGCAATTGTTTTTGCCGTACTTGAATCTTCAGACTGTCTTCTTGAGTTTGCAGTTGATCATATTTCTCATTTTCGGGTGAAATGAATTCAAACCAAACCACGACGCCAAGAACCAGAACAATGATGGCGATGACGATGAGCTTGGTTTTGACCGGCCAGCGGATGATGTCATCAATTTGCAGATTACGGAGTTCATCAAAGGTCATGGTCGTGTATCCTTGTTCTGCGCCGGTGCGCCACTTCTATTCGCGGCAGTCGGCGTGCGGATGCTCATCCGCAGCGTAAATTGTCCCACCTCTTCATTACCCAGCTTGGATTTGCTGATGATGTTCAGTTCTGGCTTCTCAAAAATCCTTGAGGCTTCAATGTTGCGCATAAATGCCGCGACCTGATCGTTCGCCTGGGCATAACCATCGACGGTAATGGCATTACCTGCCTGCTTGAGATGTGTCAGAAAAACACCGTTGGGGGTGACGCTGGCGAGGGTGTTGAAGAGACGCACCACCATATCCCGCTGGTTCTGCAGGTCGGTAATGATGCCCTCACGGGAAAGCAGTTCATCACGTTTTTTACGCAGGTCGGCAATGGACGCGATTTTTTTGTCCAGTTGGGTAGTAACCCCCTGCAGATACTGCACTTTTTTCTGCTCAGCAGACACGCGCGCACTAAAAATACTGTAGATACCATAATAGAACAGGGCGGCAAGCAGCAGGATGCCAACAAGGGCCAGTGCTAAAAGTCGGCCGCGTTGCGTACGCTGGGCCTCCCGATAGGGTAGCAGGTTAATGCGGATCATGCCGGAATCCTCCTTAACGCCAGCCCACAGGCAACAGCTAAAGAGGATCTGTCTGCATCCATAAAGCGACGGCTGATCTGGGGAGCCATTTCCATGCCCGCAAAAGGATCAGGTACGTAAACCGGGAAGTTCACCAGTTGACGTAATTGTTCTGCAAGTTGCGGAATTTTAGCGCCGATACCAAAAAGATGTACCGATCCTGCGGGAATATCTGGCATGCTGGCCTGAAAGAAATCAAGAGAGCGAAACAGTTCCTGGGCCATACTCCGGGCGAAGGGGTTGAGCACATCACGCTCATATTCGGGAGGCAGGCCACCGAAGCGCTCCATGCGTTGTGCGTCATTGGCGTCGAGGCTATAGCGGCGCTGTATTTCTTCAATCAGACGACCCAGGCCAAAATTATGCTCACGGGAGTAAACCGGATGTCCTTCCTGGAACACATTGATATTTGTGGTGACGCTACCTATTTCTACCAGAATGACCGCTCTGCCGGGGATGATGCGTTCTTGCGGCGCCATGCTGGCGAGATGCTCATATAATAACCAGAGCGCAAAGGGCTTGACGTCAATAATTTTTGGTTTGAGGCCCGCTTCTTCGATAGCGGCAGCACGATCTTCGACGGCTTCTTTCTTGCACGCTACCAGCAAAACATGGCTATAACCTTTTCTGGTTTCATCGGGTCCAAGCACCGCGAAATCAAAATTGACGGCGTCAATGCTGTAAGGAATGTATTGGCTGCCCTCAAAGCGGATTTGCTCTTCGATACCCACTTCATCCAGGTCGCCCGGAAGCGATATGACCTTGACGATGGCCGTATTGGCGGGCAAAGCCGTCGCCACGGCCTTGGTCCGGACGCGGGATCGCTCAAGAATGGTGCGCAGTGCATGGCCGACCGCTTCAGCGTCCTGAATGTCACGATCGTTGACGGCGCCTGGCGGAAGCGCCTCGGAGTCCGCATGTTCGACGCGAAGCTTCCCTCGGGACTGCGAGAGTTCAACAAGTTTTACCGCGTCCGGACTAATATCCAGGCCGAGCAAAGGAGGAGTTGGTAAGCGCAGCACGTTTATTCCCTTTTATAGTCTGACGAATATTACATAAATGCGGTTTGCAGAAAACCAACGGCACTTGCGCAAAGCACGAATACTCTTCGCAACTTGTGGGGGAAATTAGCAGCATTCCCGATTCTGTCAAGGCGCGCCCACCGAGAAATTGCTACAATACGCTCGAAATGCGGTCGGCGCGGCGTGCAACATGGTTTTTAGCGAGGGTAATTCAGGAGTTCCATGAACTTGACAGACGATAACCTTGATCACCGGGATGTGGCGTGGATGACGCTGGCGTTGGATTACGCCGCTCGTGCGGCGGGGCAAGGCGAAGTGCCCGTCGGCGCGGTGTTGCTGGATGCTGACGGTCGTCTGTTGGCGGCGGCGCATAATGCACCGGTTCAGGGCCACGATCCCAGCGCGCATGCGGAAATGCTTGTACTGCGTCAGGGGGCACGGTCTTTGCGAAACTATCGGCTGACGGGTACTACCCTCTATGTCACTTTGGAACCCTGCGTTATGTGTGTCGGAGCGATGCTGCATGCGCGGGTAGCGCGTCTTGTCTATGGCGCGTCGGATCCGAAGGCGGGTGCGGTAGAAAGTCTTTACCACCTGTTAGAGGATGACCGCTTTAACCATCGCATCCTGACGGAGGGAGGTCTATTGGCAACACCATCTGCGGTTTTATTAAGGGATTTTTTCCGGGTCCGGCGACATGGTAAAAAGGCAAGAGATACGGCTGTCGTTATGGCCGAAGCTGGTGTTGAAACAAGGCAAGGGAGGGGGGATGAAGCATTGCAGTCATGAATGGCAGGTGAACAATGGTGGCCGCGGCCTATATGAACTCACTCAGAAATTGCAGGATTGGTTGCAGGAAGCCGGTGCCTGGGTAGGATGGGCGAATCTCTTTGTGCCACACACCTCGGCCAGCCTATTGCTGCAAGAAAATGCCGATCCGGATGTGCGCGCGGATATCCTTGATTATTTTGCGCGTTTGGTTCCAGATGATGATCCCGGTTTTCGTCATTGCAATGAAGGACCAGATGATATGTCGGCGCATCTGCGCAGTGTGCTGACCCAGAATAGCTTGATCATTCCCGTACGGGAGGGCCGGGTGGCACTGGGGAGCTGGCAGGGGGTTTTTCTTTTTGAACACCGGGTGCGACCAGTCAGCCGTCGGGTGCTGGTCAGTTTTCAGGGTGTTGTGGAGGCGGTCTGATGCCTGAATTTATGCAGTTATACAACGGGATGCTGCGCGGCATTCGTGAGTGGTCGCGCTGGGATGAGTTCCAGCAGATGCTCGCTGAACAGGCGGACAATGGCTGGTATGTGTATTTTGTTGGCGTAGATTTCCCGCAGGAGCCGCTTGATGCCGCGACTTTTTGCAAAGTGCTGGGCGCGATTGGCACCTTGCTGCATCACGATCATAAGGAAAAATATCTGGGTATTGTCTATGTCGACGATTTTGAACATCCGCGGCTGATCAAGATTTACGATCCCAACAATTTGGGAGCGTCTTGTGGCAGCAGCGGAAAAGTGGTTCCAGCCGGCTGGATACTCTCGCGGGTAGCTCCTGATCCTCTGGGGGAGTTTGTCGTGCCCGAAGGCCGCAAGCGCTGGTGGCGGGAAATTTTCCAAAACTGATTGGGTTGGCATTATCGCCCGGCCTTTTGTACCCTTGCGCGAAACAACGATCAGGAGAACCCATGGAAGCTGACCTTAAGCCCCTGGAATTCGAGGGCATCCGCCGGCTGCTCGAAAAGCTCTGTGCGACGCCCTTTGGGGCCGATGCGGCGCGCAATCTTGCACCTGCCCCCACGGTGGGCGTCGCTCGCCAGTTGCAAGAGGCCATCACCGCCGCCCGCTTCGGCCTGGAGTCGGGCGAAGGCCCGATCCTCCCAGATCTGCCGGATGTGCGTGCTGCCATTCGCCAGGTGGCTTCTCCTGGCGCGGCGCTGGCGGGTACAGCCTTTCGTAATCTGGCGCTGGTGTTGCGGGTCGGTGCGCAGATGCGTCCTTATGTGGAAAAGCGTCCTGCGCTTTTGCCCACCGGACCGGAGCGGTTGGACGCAGCGGCGGACCTGTTGCCCCAAATTGACGCCGTGCTCTTGCCCAACGGCAGTGTGCGCGAAGATGGTAATGATGCCCTGCGCCAGTTGCATCACGAACTGAAGACGGAGCGCGAGCAGGTTCAGAAGGCTTTGCAGGGGCATCTGCGTGCGCCCGGAACGAAGGCCCACTGGTCCGGCCAGCGCGCCTGCGTGCATTTGCCCGATGGCGCGGTGGACAATATTCGCGGTGTGCGGCGCGGCACAGGTCCGGGTGGGCACGGCACTTTGGTTGAGCCGATGGAAATGGTGGCAGGCAATAACCATCTGGAGAAACTCGCGGGTCGTATCGAACAGGAAAATCAGGCCATCCTCCGCGCGCTCAGTGATGCGGCGCGTGAGCGCCTGGACAGTCTGCAGCATCTGGTGGAGTCACTCACCTGGCTGGATTTGGCCATGGCGGGTGCGCAACTGTCCATCCATCTGCATGGCAAAGCGGCGGAGATGGTAAATGAACCGGTATTGTTACTGGAAGAAGCCTATCACCCACAATTGATACTGGCCTACGCGGAGAAGCGGGGTCCGCAGCCCAAACCACTATCCGTGCATATTGATGCCGAGTGTCCGATTCTGGTGGTGACCGGACCCAACACCGGTGGTAAGAGCGTCTCTCTGAAGACCGTTGGGTTGCTTGCAGTCATGGCCCATTGCGGCTTACATATCCCGGTGAATGGGCGCGCCGTGGTCGGCAACTTTACCCGTATTTTTGTCGACATGGGTGACCCGCAGAGTGTCGCCTTTGCGTTGTCCACTTTCTCCGGTCATGTGGAAGTGCTGAAAAAGTTGCTCGCTCATGCGGACGACCATACGCTCATTCTGTTGGACGAGTTGGGTACCGGCACGGATCCGGAAGAAGGGGCGGCGCTGGCGATGGCGGTGCTCGATTATCTGGCAGGACGCGGGGTGCGGGGTATGGTGACCACCCATCTCACGCCGCTCAAGGCCTTTGCCGAGACCCATGCTTGCCTGCGGAATGCTTCCATGCGCTTTGATCAGGAGCGGTTGGAGCCCACCTACGAGCTGCAGATCGGGGTGCCTGGGCATTCCCTGGGACTGGTTGTTGCGGCAAAACGCGGCCTACCGGAGGATCTGGTCAGCAAGGCGCGCGGCTATCTGGAATACCTGCACAGTCATTAGGCCAAAAAGCGTGCTGGCTGCCGCGGTACCATAGATGACAATCCGTATGTGCCAAGGCATTTTTATTTGACCTCACAGCAAAATATGTCTAGCTTTTTGTGCTGATACTTTATTCCCTGAGGAGTACGACGATGACGTCCCCGACGACTACGCAAGATCGCCCAAGTCCCGAGCTGGAAACAGAAGAGCTGACGGGTGCGGAGATTGTAGTCCGTGCGTTGCGTGATGAAGGTGTGGAACATGTTTTCGGCTATCCGGGCGGTGCGGTGCTGTATATTTACGACAAGCTTGCGCAGCAGGATGCCGTCAAGCATATTCTCGTGCGTCATGAGCAGGCGGCGGTGCATGCGGCGGATGCCTATTCCAGGGTTACCGGCAAGGTCGGTGTGGCGCTGGTCACCAGCGGCCCGGGTGCCACCAATGCGGTGACCGGAATTGCCACGGCGTATATGGACTCGGTGCCGATGGTGGTGATTACCGGGCAGGTGCCCGTTGCGCTCATCGGCAATGACGCCTTTCAGGAAGTGGATACGGTGGGTATTACGCGCCCCTGCACCAAGCATAATTTCTTGGTGAAGGATGTCCGCGATCTGGCGAACACCCTGAAGACGGCTTTTTATCTGGCGACGACGGGGCGGCCTGGTCCGGTGCTGGTGGACATCCCCAAGGATATTACCAGCCACAAAACCCATTACCACTACCCGGAAAAAATCACTCTGCGTTCCTACAAACCGACGCTGAAAGGCCATCTGGGGCAGGTGCGTAAAGCCATGCAACTCATTACCAGCGCGCAGCGGCCGATGTTCTATACCGGCGGTGGCATTATCCTCGGTAACGCTTCCGGGGAACTACGCAAGCTGGTCCGCACGCTGGGCGCGCCCATTACCCATACTCTCATGGGCTTGGGTGCCTATCCGGCATCGGATCGTCAGTTTTTGGGCATGCTGGGTATGCACGGTACCTACGAGGCCAATATGGCTGTGCAACATTGTGATGTGCTGGTTGCTCTGGGCGCGCGTTTCGATGATCGCGTCACCGGCAATCTTGCCAAGTTCGCGCCACGCGCGCGGATTGTGCATGTGGACGTTGATCCGTCCTCCATCTCCAAGAATGTGCGGGTGGATGTGCCCGTCGTCGGCGATTTGCAGCAGGTCCTGCTCGAAATGAATCAGGTGCTGGCGGAAAGCGATCAGCGCAACGATCCCCAGGCAATGCAGGCATGGTGGGCGCAAATTGAGGAATGGCAGCAGCGCGATTGTCTGCATTACAAGCAGGACGATCGCCTCATCAAGCCGCAATTTGTGGTGCAGAAGCTCTTTGAACTGACAGGGGGTAATGCCATCGTCACTTCGGATGTGGGACAGCACCAGATGTGGGCAGCGCAGTTTTATGGTTTCGACCGGCCACGGCGCTGGGTCAACAGTGGTGGTTTGGGTACCATGGGCTTCGGGCTCCCGGCGGCCATGGGCGCGCAGGTCGCCGAACCGGATTCGACGGTGGTCTGTGTGACGGGCGATGGCAGCATCCAGATGAATATTCAAGAGTTGTCCACCTGTCTGCAGTATCACTTGCCTATCAAGGTGGCGTGTCTCAACAATCATTATCTGGGGATGGTGCGTCAGTGGCAGGAGTTCTTCTATGAAAATCGTTATGCCATGAGCTATGTGGATGCCTTGCCGGACTTTGTCAAATTGGTCGAAGCCTATGGCCATATCGGCCTGCGTGCGGACACGCCCGCTGATGTGGAGCCGGTGATCCGTGAGGCGCTGCGCCTTAAAGATCGCATGGTGTTCATGGACTTTCAGGTGGACCCGCAGGAAAATGTCTACCCCATGGTGCCCGCGGGTGCGGCCCTCTCTGAAATGATTCTGGTGTAACCCCATGCGCCATATCATCTCTATCTTGCTGGAAAATGAAGCGGGCGCCTTGTCACGAGTGGCAGGGTTGTTCGCTGCGCGCGGGTATAACATTGAAGCGATGACCGTCGCGCCGACCCATGATTCGAGTATCTCGCGGATGACCGTGGCTACCCGCGGCTCCGAAGAGATCATGGAGCAGGTCCTCAAACAATTGAATAAGCTCGTGGAGGTCATTCGTGTGCAGGACCTGACAGAGGGTCCGCACATTGAGCGAGAGCTGATGCTCATCAAGGTCCATGCTGTGGGGCCGGATCGTGAGGAAGTTAAAAGGCTGTCGGATGTTTTCCGGGGGCGCATCATTGATGTTACGGACCGCTCCTACACCATAGAGCTGACCGGTACTGGCGAGAAGCTGGATGCCTTTATCCATGCTCTGGATCCCGGTATGGTCATTGAGGTGGTACGTAGCGGTGCCAGCGCCATTAGCCGTGGTGCCAAGGCAATCTAAGTCCTAAACGAAAAAGTTACAATCACTTCACCAGATAGCAAGAGGTTTCACATGAAGGTTTATTACGATAACGACGCCGATCTCGCCCTGATCCAGAAGAAGCAAGTGGCCATCATCGGTTACGGCTCCCAGGGTCATGCCCACGCCTTGAACCTCAAGGATTCTGGCGTCAGCGTGGTCGTCGGTCTGCGCAAGGACTCCTCCTCCTGGGAGAAGGCCAGCAAGGCCGGGTTGGCAGTCAAGGAAGTCGCCGCAGCGGTAGCAGTCGCCGATGTGATCATGATCCTGACCCCCGATGAAGGCCAGGGCGCGCTGTATCGCGATGAGATCGCACCAAACATCAAACAGGGCGCGGCATTGGTATTCGCTCACGGTTTTAACGTCCACTTTGGTCAGATTCATCCGCGTGCCGATCTGGATTGCTTCCTGGTGGCGCCCAAGGGGCCGGGGCATCTGGTGCGTTCTACCTACACCCAGGGCGGCGGTGTGCCCAGCCTGATTGCGGTGCATCAGGATGCCAGCGGCAATGCCACCAATATTGCGCTGTCTTATGCCAAGGCCAACGGTGGCACCCGTGCTGGCGTGATCGAGACCAGCTTTCGGGAAGAGACCGAAACCGATCTTTTCGGTGAGCAGGCCGTGCTTTGTGGTGGCGCCACGGCGTTGGTGCAGGCGGGTTTCGAGACGCTGGTGGAGGCCGGTTATGCGCCGGAAATGGCCTACTTTGAGTGTCTGCACGAGTTGAAGCTGATCGTTGACCTCATGTATGAGGGCGGCATCGCCAATATGCGCTACTCGATTTCCAATACCGCCGAATATGGCGACCTGACCCGCGGCCCACGCGTCGTTAATGCCGATACCAAGGCGGAGATGAAGAAGATTCTGACGGAAATTCAGAATGGCCAATTTGCCAGGGAGTTTATCCTCGAGAATCAGGCGGGCAAGCCGACTATGCAGGCCATGCGCCGGATGGGTGCCGAGCATCCCATCGAAGTGGTAGGCAACAAACTGCGCTCCATGATGACCTGGATTGGTCAGAACCGGATTGTGGACCGTTCGCGTAACTAATTTCGCGACGGGGATTGGCGACAATCCGCATGGGGCGGAACGGCTGTGGGCAAAAAGCAATGTGCCTGTGGTGATTCCGCCCTTTTATCGTGGTCTGGCTCCTGATAGGCTCTGCGCATGAAAACAGACTATCCTTATCCGTTGTTGGCGCGCGAGGGCTGGCCTTTTTTGGCCTTGTTTTTAGGTGTCGCCATTGTGCTGCAGATATTTACGAATGCCTGGTGGGCTTCGCCCTTTTATCTGCTTTTTCTCTTCAGCCTCCAGTTTTTCCGTGATCCGCGGCGACCGCTGCCGGCGTTATCGGAAGGATCGGTGGTGTGCCCGGCTGATGGCAAGGTGATTGCTATTGAGCAGGTTGAAGACCCCTATCTTTCCCGTCATGCGCTCAAGATCAGTATTTTTATGAATGTGTTTGATGTGCATGTGAATCGCATGCCGGTCAAGGGACAGGTGCAAAAGGCTTGGTATTTTCCGGGTAAGTTCTTCAACGCGGCCCTCGACAAGGCTTCTTTGGAGAATGAGCGCAATGCTCTTTGGGTGAAAACCGACGACGGCAGCGACGTGACCGTCGTACAGGTGGCGGGCTTGGTCGCACGGCGGATTGTCTGTTATGTCGCTGCGGACAGTGTAGTGACCGCGGGCCAGCGCTTCGGCTTTATCCGTTTTGGTTCGCGGGTGGATACCTACTTGCCGCTCAGTGCCCAGCCTTTGGTGGCTATAGGGGAGCGGGTGCGTTCGGGCGCCCAGAGTATTGCGACCTTGGGTGTGCAGCAGGCATGAATCCCAGATATCCGCGCCGTGGTGTTTATGTCCTGCCCAACCTCTTTACTACCGCCAGCCTTTTTGCGGGTTTCTACTCTATCATCGCTTCCATTAACGGACATTACCGGGTGGCGGCCATCGTCATTTTCATTGCCATGATTCTCGACGGACTGGATGGGCGTGTGGCGAGGATGACCCATACGGAAAGCGCATTCGGCGCGGAATATGACTCATTGGCGGATGTGATTGCCTTTGGTATGGCGCCGGCCATTTTGGTGTTTCTGTGGGGGCTGCGGGATTTCGGCAATTTCGGCTGGCTGGGGGCCTTTGTCTATACCGCCTGTGGTGCCCTGCGCCTGGCTCGCTTTAACACCCAGGTGCATAGCGCGTCCAAGCGCTACTTCCAGGGTTTGCCCATACCCACGGCAGCGGCCGTGCTGGCCAGTCTGGTCTGGGTGGCGGTAGGGGAGGGCTACCCCTGGTTGACGCAGATTAGTGAATATCTGGCACTGGGGCTGGTCTACGCGTTAGGCCTGTTGATGGTCAGTAATGTCCGCTTCCGCAGTTTCAAGGATTTCGACCTGCACGGGCGAGTGCCTTTTGCGTTAGCCATCCTCGTGGTGCTGGCTGTGGCCTTGGTCGCCGTGCATCCACCGTTGGTACTGTTTATCGCCGTGATGTCCTATGTGGTGGTGGGGTTGCTGTTGACCCTGTGGCAAATCCGCAGTCGCCGTATTCAGCGGCGGCGTGGTGGCTCAGGTCACTGACTTGCCGATACCGTGGATGCGCCCCAGTGCAGGGCCCGTAAGCGACTGAATTTTTTGTGTTGATGGGCTTGCATGCGGATAAGAATGTCGTTCAGCGTATGCACAGCCTCGACTGCGTAAGGACCCTTGTTGAGCATCACGCACTCGGCGCGCACGCCCATGGCCGCATCGGTGAACTCGGGTCGGGAGATGACACCCTTTTTGGTGAGTTGTTCCAGTACCTGGGTGGCCCAGATGACGGGCAAATGGGCTGCTTCCGCCAGCCAGAGAATTTCTTCCTGTACTTCCGCCAGTCGTTCAGGGCCCACTTCTACAGCCAGATCGCCGCGCGCGATCATTACACCCATCGGTTGGCGTCCGAGGGCGGCCAGCAGTATCTCCGGTAGTTTGTGAAAGGAGCCAGCGGTTTCTATTTTCGCGATAACACCCAGGTGTTCACCTTGCCGCTGACGCAGGGCTTCCAGCATGCCACGCATGTGTTCGGCGCTCTCTACGAAAGAAAAACCGATGAGATCCGCCAAAGGAATAATGGTGTCCAGATCCTCCAGGTCCTTGGCACTGAGGGCCGGAAGATTCAGTGCTAGTCCGGGAAAATTGAGACCACGGCCTGCTTGTAGGCGGGCACCCCCTGGTTTGGTTTTGGTGATGCGCAGCAAGGCACCTTCAGGACCCTGTTCCATGACCATGGCGGCAATTTTGCCGTCGTCCATCCACACCGCCTGGCCGACGGGCAGTTGCGCAACGACTTCCGGGAGGGTGCAGGCGATGCGTGCCGGGCGACTCTTCTGTGCCGGTGCCCCGGGCCCTGGTTGGCTTTGCAGCAGGAGCTGATCGTCGACTTCCAGATGCAGAGGGAGTGCGCTTTGCGGAATGCCCACAAAGTGTCCTTGCACATGGCGGCGACGCCGGCTTTGCCAGGGGTTCCCCGCAGTGAAGTAGCAGCCCTGCATGGCCTGTAAGGTGATGATCTGACCTTCAATGCGTTCAACCACGAGTACGCGCTCTTTGCCGCGGGCATCGTGGCAGAGCAAGTCTTCGCCTTGCTGCGGCATGGCGCTACCGGATGCCATAAGGAGCAGGCAATCTATCCCTGCGGGACTAAGCGCTATCTCCTTATGGCAGGCCAGCACGGTCATTTGTGCTGGCGTTTGCAGGCGACCGAGGCGGTCACGTTCAGGACTCAAATGGATCACTCCCGAAACTTCGGGAAGCGGGCCGGTGCGAATCTTGTGCCCGGCGAGGTCGGCGAGAATCCGGCAGGGGTGGCCAGTGTCACGGCTCGCGGTGCGGACCTGCTCAGCCAACCGTTGCCATATGGCCGGGTCATCATGGGCGCAGTTAATACGCGCGATGTTCATGCCGGCAGTTAATAAATTGCGGAAAAAATCAGAATCGTCAACGCGATCGCCGGATAGCGTTACCATGATGTGGGTGTTGCGTTGGTGGGGCGGACTACCGAGCAGGGCCAGCGTGTTGTTCGTAAGGGCCTGCTGGCCTTGCTCTCGCGTGATGGCTGTGGTTCCACTGAAGTCGGCAGGCGGCATTTGCAGGGCGGCGCGTAATATCTGCAGGGTACACTGCACGCTGTCGAGCACGTGACTTTCTGCGCGACCGAGAGAGGAGAGTCCGGTATCTGACAAGGCATCTTGCAGGGGACGCAAATCGACGCTACGCAGGGCCAGGTAGTGCAGCATGTTACGGATACCGGGATGCCAGGGGAGGCTGGGGTCTTGCTGCTCCAAAAGAGTGAGTTGGGTTGCTTCACTTTGGACAATCCGCGTGTGAAGCCCTCCAAGGGCTTCCTGAAGGTCTTGCCATGCCTTATTCATGTGCTTCACCTGCTTGCTCATGTCTGAAGTTTAGCAGATGAATATTTCAGTACGATGACAATGCCTTGTTACGACGAGGGAGGGGGCGGCTGCATTGTCAGAACATCTGATACCCTTTGTTTAAAGGACCTAACGGATCAGAACAGTAAACCCATCCCTGCCCCGAAGTAATGGGTAAATCCACCTAGGTTTCCGCTCAGGCGCACACCTTCTTCGAGGTCCACTTCACAGTAGGGAGTAAGCAGATACTGCACACCGCCGTCCGCATCAAAACCGGACCCCAGGTCCGGCCCCGTGCGGCTTTGTCCGTAGAACTCGCCATAGAACTGTAAATTCCACAAAGGCAACCAGGTAAAGGTGATGTCCGGATTAACGCTGGTGAAGCGACCACCTCCTGCGAGTGCGGGATTGGTTTGAGATGTGACGCCCAATTGCAAGGATATCCCGGTGTCGTTGCTGGGGGCATAGTCAACGATGCCGTTAAAAGCTACTCCTGTCCCCCGGCTGCCAAACGCCGGGCTCCCGGAGGGTAGAGTAAATAAGCTTTCCACGGCCCCCAGCCAGTGTTTGGCATAGCCCAATTCGTGCTTGATGCCGACCGTGGTGGCCGAGAACCCCTGGAGACGTGAGCTGTCTGGGATCTGCTGGAGCGTGTCGTTGGGCGGCAGCAGGATGAATTCGTTGTGGCCCGGTAGGCCAAAGCGCAATTCTGCCTCGGGAAAATCATCGGCAGTGCCGCCTCCGGTTCCCGTAACGTTGGCGTGTTGGTAACCGGCTTCCAGTACGGCATGGCCGTATTGCACCACACAGGCGCTGTCAGACACTGTGGGTCGATCTAGCAGGGCGAGCAATGCGGACGGTCCGATGCAAGGATTTTGGATGGTATCATTTGCACGTACGGTTTGGATGCCCATGAAAAGCGTTGCCAGCAAGGTGATAACAGGAAAAAGTTTTAGTTCGTTCATGTCGCTGACATGCTCCTCAAGAGATACTTTTCAATATGCTAATTATATTGCTATTACCACCTCTCACCAATTGGTGGATGGCGCTATTTCAAAGTGCCTGAAATGATGGTCTCTACTGGTGTCAAGAATGGGTGTTTTTGGCTCCTTTCACAACGGTGATTTTGGGAGATTCCGGGAGCAGTTGAGGCGTGCGGTAACTCTCATCAGTCGAGATGTTTACGATTCGCCAAATCCTATCAAGCCATCCGGCAGATGCAGCGTTCCTGCCTGTCGCGAAGGTCCGATGGTGCCAGTAGTCACATCAATAAGTATTTATTGCCTGTATTTGCTTACCGATCTCGGCAACTTTTTGGGCATCCTTAACGACTTCCTCCCAGTGACCATCCTTGATTTCTACAATCATGGTGTACGTTAAATATTCTGCTTTATCTTTCAGTATTTTTGTCTCATATCGTGGATTGGTTGGCGCATGATCTTCGCGTGCATAGGCAGATAATGGCGCGGTCATAAGGATCGTCATCATAAACCCCCGTAGGGCAGCATGGCGAAGTCTGATTGTCATGATCTGACTTTCTTTGCATATTTCCTGGTTAGATGTTTCTCGCGTCATGGCGAATCCTCCTGTAATGTGTGTCCGTTGCTGATGCCATTACTTTCTCCTTGTCTGTACCGTCTTCACCGCAGGCTCAATCGCCGTTTCTGCCACAGGGCGTAGAGGGCGGGGATCACCAGCAGCGCCAGTAGCGCAGCGCTGAACATGCCACCCACCATGGGCGCGGCAATGCGCTTCATCACATCGGCACCGGCGCCATGGCTGAACAGGATGGGTAAGAGGCCACCCACCACCAGGGTCAAGGTCATGGCCAGAGGCCGCAGGCGCAGCATGGTCCCCTCGATGACGGCGAGCCGAAGGTCGTGCCAGTTCTGCAAGGCGTTACGGGCCTGCCGCCGGATGAGGGCCTGATCCAGGTAGAGGAGCATCACCACCCCGAATTCCGCCGCCACCCCCGCGAGGGCGATAAAGCCCACGGCCACTGCCACCGAAAGTTTGTAGCCGAGCCAGTAGACGAGCCAGAAACCGCCGACCAGGGATAGGGGCAGGGTGAGCAGGATGATGGTCACCTCCACCCAGTTTTTAAAGTTGAAGTAGAGGAGCAGGGCGATCAGCAGAATGACGGCAGGAATGACCAGCTCCAAGCGCTTGGCGGCCTGCTCCATGACCTGATACTGGCCTACCCAGGAGATGGTATAACCTCCTGGAAGACGGACGGCTTTCGCAATCGCCGCTTTGGCGCGGGGCACATAGGCACCGATGTTGGTGCCGGGCTTCAGGTCGATGGTGATCCAGCTATTCAGGCGGCTATTGTCGCTGGTGAGCATGGCGGGGCCACCCTCGATACGGAGATCGGCTACCTGGGCCAGAGGGATCTGGGCACCGTTGGGAGCGGCGATGCGGCTTTCCATCAGGGTGGACAGGGACTGGCGCAGTTCCCGAGGGTAACGGAGATCCACTGGGAAGCGTTCCAGCCCTTGTACTGCGGTGGTCAGGACCTCGCCGCCAATGGCCGTCTCCACGAGACGGTTCACATCCGCCACCGAAAGGCCGTAGCGGGCGGCCTTGGCGCGGTCGGTGTGGATGACGATGTAGCGGCCGCCGGTGACCCGGGCCGCGTAGGCGCTTTGGGTGCCGGGTACCTGGCGCAAAACCGTTTGGAGTTCCTGCCCCAGGCGGTTCAGGGTATCGAGATCCGTTCCGCCGATTTTAATGCCTAATGGCGTCTGGAGACCGGTAGTCAGCATATCCACCCGTCCTTTGAGCGG